>Ga0114974_10000227_pt1 | contig 49621 bp, 55 predicted proteins | sample S_130206_EF_Meta_FD_87318 | JGI IMG/M metagenome (GOLD analysis project Ga0114974, IMG submission 87318) | Freshwater microbial communities from Lake Simoncouche, Canada to study carbon cycling - S_130206_EF_MetaG | ecosystem: Environmental > Aquatic > Freshwater > Lake | place: Lake...
ACTCATCAACGCTGGCTCCGTTGCGTGACAACCCAGTATCAAGTTTTAGATGAATGTGAGCTATCGAATTTTCCTGAGCTGCGGCTTCAGTCACCTCGATGAGCGACCACAATGACGAAACTGAGATCTGAACACCAGTAGTCACGCAAGCAAGGAGGTCTGGATCCCCTGGAGTCCATAACCAAGCCAGAATCGGCCCCGTGTCTCCTGCTTCACGAAGCTCAACGGCTTCACGCAGCAATGCGACACCCAGCCAATCAGCTCCAGCTGCACGGGCTGCTTGTGCGACCGGAATAAGCCCATGCCCGTAGGCATCGGCTTTGACTACCGCCAAAAGTAGTGAGCTTGGAGCCGACTGCCGAATGAATTCGAGGTTATGGGCGATGGCACCTAGATCAATAGCTACATGGGCCCGTGTCATAGAGACAATCTTGTCGGTCGACGAACTTGAGCGATTGCAGCGGGTAGAGCGGCCACGATTTGGGTGGCTGTGACTGGAAAACCCGAACTTGAGGCAACTCGACCGGCCTGGCTATGCAGCCACACCGCAGCAGCCGCTACCTCGGCGACTTCTGCCTGACTCAGAGCTTGTTCGCTTCGGGCAGTTGCTCCTGAAAGAAGCGCGCCAATCAATCCGGCCAACACATCCCCACTGCCAGCAGTGGCCAAAGCTGGAGTGCCTACGAGATCCACATACAACGAGCCCTCGGGGTCGGCCACGACCGTTCCGGCACCCTTGAGCACCACGATCACATTCAGTTGTGTCGCTAGCGCTTTAGCCGCAGCAATGCGTCCGACGCTGATCTGTGCATCACATAACCGGGCAAATTCGCCTTCGTGTGGAGTCACCACGGTAGGAAACTCACGTTTGATGACTACGTCTTGAAGTTCACGAGAAGCAGCCAAAAGCGTCAGCGCTCCTGCATCAAGCACTATCGGGCATGCGCATCGCAAAATTGCGCTCAATGCCGCGTGATCAGCATCAGCACCCGTAAACCCTGGACCGACCACCCATGCATTGACTCTGGTGTTTGTTGCTGGATCTGCGATGGTGGCCACAACTGGAGGATTCGCCGCGATTACTTGCGCAGCAAGCCCATCACCTCGATCAAAATATTCAACCATGCCTACGTCTCCAACTGTGGCAGCACCGATAGCAAGAAATGCCGCTCCAGGGTAGGAAGGGCTTCCAGCAATGACTCCAACAACACCGCGGCGATATTTGTGATCACTGAGATGCGGCTCCTGCACCCAATAAGCGACGTCATCTACTTGGAGGCAACCGCCTAGTACTTCGAGTTCGTCAGTAATGCCAATGTCTATGACGCGTACAGTGCCCGCGAATTCCAAGCCGGGTGCCACGACTAAGCCAGGCTTAAGCCCGCCGAAGGTGACCGTGACATCAGCCGCGACTGCCACACTTGCAACAAGGCCCGTATCTGCGTCAACTCCGGTAGGAACATCCACACTGACAATGAGCGCATGCACGTTTTGCGTTGCCTGCACCATTTCCGAAATTGTCTGGCTTAACTCTGCGCGAGACCCAATGCCAAGGAGCCCGTCAATCACAAGATCAGCCGATCGCATTTCATCGCGAGCTTCCTGCCCCCACGGAAGTACAAGTCCTCCCGAGGCCTGAAGTGCTGCCGCCCCTGCTTCGTGAAACTGCTGCGTTGCGGTTACCGCAATGACGCGAATACCTCGGCGCGTGAGTTTCGCTCCAGCAAAGAGTGCATCCCCGCCGTTATTGCCGGGGCCAACCAACACAACTACACGTGTGCCCGTAACTCTTCCTAAAACTTGGGAAAGCAATTCGATGACAGCAACACTCACACCATGAGCTGCTCGTTGCATCAATATTCCGCTGTCGAGCTCCTGCCCATGCGCGGACTCAGCAGCCCGGATTGCCGCGACTTCATGCAGCGTAATCATGATTATTCCACTGTGACGGACTTAGCCAAGTTGCGTGGCTGGTCTACGTCATGACCCTTAGCGGTGGCCATCTCGCAGGCGAAAACCTGAAGTGGCACAGTTGATACGAGCGGTTGCATGAGAACAGGTACAACAGGAACACGAATGATGTGATCGCTGAAGGCGACGATTTTTTCATCACCCTCTTCTGCAATGGCAACAATGAGTGCTCCACGGGCGCGAACCTCTTGAATCGCTGAGATGACTTTGTCATGCAAAAAGTGACTTGGTGAAGGCACGATCACCACGACAGGGACGCCTTCTTCGATTAATGCAATGGGGCCATGCTTTAACTCACCCGCCGCGAAACCTTCCGCATGCATATAAGCCAATTCTTTAAGCTTCAGAGCACCTTCAAGCGCAACCGGGAAACCAACATGGCGCCCAATAAAGAGCACTGACTTACAGTCGGCAAGCTCGCGAGCAATTGCCCGAACAGGTTCAACAGTGTCAAGCACGAGGTCAACGGCTTGTGGCATGTTGTCGAGGTCGGCCAACACCGCACGGATATCTGCTTCGTTCATGGCACCGCGGACTTGAGCGAGGTACAAGCCGATCAAGTACGCCGCGATGATTTGGGTCAAAAAGGCTTTGGTCGAAGCAACAGCAATTTCTGGGCCAGCGTAGGTGTAGAGCACACCATCACATTCGCGAGGAATAGTTGAACCAACGGTGTTACAAATCGCTAGCGTGCGGGCCCCTTGTTCGGCAGCGTGACGCAGCGCCATAAGCGTGTCCATCGTTTCACCGGACTGTGAAATAGCAATGACCAGTGTTCCTGGACCAACGATTGGGTCCCGATACCGGAACTCACTTGCGACTTCTACCTCAACGGGAATTCGAGTCCAGTGCTCTACTGCATATTTTGCAACGAGTCCTGCGTGATATGCCGTTCCGCAAGCAACAACAACAACCTTGTCGATTCCGCGAAGGTCTTCATCTGAAAGGCTCATCTCATCAAGCTGGAGGCGGCCTTCTTTTGTCATGCGGCCCCGAAGGGAGTCGGCGACAGCTTTCGGCTGTTCAGCTATCTCTTTCAACATGAACAGGTCGTAGCCACCCTTTTCAACTGCAGCGGCATCCCAGTCGACGGTGAATGGTCGGACGACGGCTTCATTGCCATCGAAATCTGTAACGGTCACACCATCTGGAGTGAGCGTGACAACTTGATCTTGGCCGAGTTCCAGTGCATTGCGTGTGTGATCAACGAAAGCAGCAACATCTGAGGCCAAGAAGTTTTCCCCATCACCGACTCCAACCACGAGCGGTGAGTTACGTCGAGCTCCGACAACAACATCGGGGTAGAGAGGTGAAACAGCGACCAACGTGAATGCACCTTCAAGTTCTTTACAAACCTCACGCATAGCGATGGTGAGGTCACCGACCTTGGGAAGAATTCGCGCCAATAGATGTGCAACGACTTCGGAATCCGTATCTGAAGACAGTTTCACACCAGCATTGGTGAGTTCTTCGCGTAACTCGGTGAAGTTTTCAATAATTCCGTTATGAATGATGGCAACTGATCCGTCTTCACTGACATGTGGATGCGCATTGCGATCCGTGGGTCCGCCATGAGTTGCCCAACGGGTATGCCCGATACCTGTGGTGGAGTCTGGCAATGGATCTTCGCCCAACAGGGTCTCTAGATTGACAAGTTTGCCGGCCTTCTTGCGAGTATCCAGAACTCCGTGCGCCAACACTGCTACTCCGGCCGAGTCATACCCGCGATATTCCAAGCGACGTAGCCCAGCAACGACGATTTCCAAGGCCTGCTTCTGCCCGACATATCCAACGATCCCACACATGAGGCCTAGCCTAGAGGGCGATTGGTGTTGGATGTTCCTATGTTGAGCGTGCGCGTGAGCAGCCCTAGTGAACTCAGTCACGCCGTTGAAGCTCTCTTTGTCGCTGATCCGCACGTGAGCAGCTTGACGATTCTTCGTGGTGCCAGCGTGCAGCCCAAAGGAGACGTCTTTATCGCTGATATTCCCCGCGAGCGAGCAAATCCTTTAGTCGACAGTCTGCGTGCCCTTGGGGTGCATCACAGCGGCACTATTTCTCTGAATCCGGTAGAAACATGGATTTCGAAAACTGGCCTTAGCGCTGAAGGGCTGGCTCCCGGGCAGTCTGCCGATGCAGTGGTGTGGGCCGAAGTTACTGAACGTGCCTACGACGAGAGTCAATTGACTTGGACCTACATCAGTTTCATGATTCTTGCGACGCTGCTTGCGGCCATTGCGATTGTCACTGACTCCATGATCTTGGTGATCGGTGCAATGGTGCTTGGTCCAGAATTTGTGCCCATTGCAGCCCTTGGTCTAGCCATGGTTCGTAAGCGTCCACAATTGCTCAAGCAGGCTCTGCGAACACTTGTTATCGGCTTTGCGATCTCAATTTCGTTGGTGATGCTGCTCGCGCTGCTTTGCAATGTCACACAACTCGTGGATTTCAATGACGCCACTAGCCCTCGGCCCGGTACCGACTTCATCTATCACGCGAACTGGTGGTCATTAGTTGTTGCCGTGATCGCGGGTGCAGCCGGTGTTCTTTCACTCACCGCTTCAAAAGGAAACGGGATGGTGGGAGTTTTCATTTCGGTAACGACAATTCCAGCTTCGGGCAATATTGCACTCGCACTTGCCTACGGGATTTGGAATCAAGTACTTGGCAGCAGTATTCAATTGATTTTGAATATCACCGGAATGGCTCTAGCCGGATGGCTCACGTTGCTACTGCAGCAGAGAATCTGGAAACGAGTTACCCAAGTGAAAGTTCAGCGAACACAACTGCCGCAAGCTGATCTGTAATGCGTTGCGCAAGTTCTTGGCTTTGCGCCTCGACCATTACCCGAATCACTGGTTCAGTTCCAGAAGATCTCAAGAGAACTCGACCTTCAGCGCCAAGTTCTAACTCAGCTTTGGCCACGGCTGCCTGAACTGCTGCATTCTGGGCCAATGCCACCTTGTCAACGCCTTGCACGTTCACGAGCACCTGTGGCAGTTTCACTATTCTCGCTGCTAATTGAGCCAACGACTCTTTGCTCTGAGCCATCCTTGCCATCAAGTGCAATGCCGTGAGTAAACCATCGCCAGTCGTCGCATGTTCCAACATCACAACGTGACCACTTTGCTCGCCACCTAGCGCAAGTTGTTCTGCCTTCATTGCTTCAAGTACATAGCGATCACCCACGCCTGTTTCAATCACTGTGATGTCGTGTGCTTGCATTGCAATCTTAAAGCCCAAGTTCGACATCACTGTTGCAACAACAGTGTTATTAGTAAGTTTTCCCGAGTCACGCATTGCAATCGCCAAGATGGCAAGAATATGGTCGCCATCAATGATGTTTCCATCTGCATCAACAGCAAGACAACGATCTGCGTCGCCATCATGGGCAATACCTAAATCAGCTTTGTGATCGCGCACAGCAGCTTGTAAATCACCCAGGTGCGTGCTGCCGCAGTTTTCATTGATGTTCAACCCATCGGGTTCTGAATGAATGGCGATCACATGTGCTCCTGCGCGCTCATAAACATCAGGAGCAACGAACGAGGCTGCGCCGTTCGCGCAATCAACAACAACTTTGATGCCATCGAGTCGGTGTGGAGTCGTGGCAAGTAAATGTTCTTCATACAGAACACAAGCGTCGGCTTCGACGACAACTCGACCAACATCTGCACCTACCGGGCGATCCCAGGGCTCACGCATTCTTAATTCGATCGCATCTTCGATCACGTCATCGAGTTTGTGGCCACCGCGTGCAAAGAATTTGATGCCATTGTCAGGCATGGGATTATGCGACGCCGAAAGCATGACACCTAGGTCAGCCCCAAGCACCTCTGTTAAAAATGCAACCGCCGGTGTCGGTGTCACTCCAAGAAGAATGACATCAACACCGGCGCTTGCTAAACCTGCAACTACAGCTGCCTCTAAGAACTCACCGCTTGCTCGGGAATCTCTACCAACAACAGCTCGTGGACGATGGCCGACAAATGCACCAACATCGCCTAAAACGTGGGCAGCAGCAACGGCAAGATCTAATGCGAGTTCAGCGGTGAGATCGCGATTCGCGAGCCCGCGAACACCATCAGTGCCGAAGAGCCGTCCCAAAGGATTAGCGCTTGCTGTACTGAGAAGCCTTACGGGCCTTCTTGAGGCCGTACTTCTTACGTTCCTTGGCACGTGGATCACGAGTAAGGAAGCCAGCCTTCTTCAGGGAAGGACGGTTGCCGTCGCGATCGATCTGGTTCAGCGAACGAGCAACACCAAGACGAAGTGCGCCAGCTTGACCGGAAACACCGCCACCACTGATGCGTGCGTGAACGTCGAACTTGCCCTCGGCGCCAGTCGTAGTGAATGGGTCATTCACTTCCTGCTGATGCACCTTGTTAGGGAAGTAATCGTCAAGTTCACGGCCGTTGATGGTCCACTTGCCGGTTCCCGGAACGATGCGCACGCGGGCAATTGCCTGCTTGCGACGTCCGGTAGCAGCTCCTGGTGCCACAACAACGTCGCGGGTAACAACCGCGCGTGCTGGGGTTTCTGACGTGTATTCAGAAGGAATCTCTTCTTCTTCTTCGATATCGACGTCTACGTCTACGATCGTGGCCTCTGACACTGCCATTTCCTCTTCGTTAAGTTCGGGCTCGGGGATGTCTACTGAGTGATCTGGGTGATCGCGAAAGGCGTTGGGCCCTGTGCAGCGTGTGGGTGCTCTGCACCTGCATAGACCTTCAGCTTCGTGAGTTGCTGCTTACCGATCTTGTTATGAGGGATCATGCCCTTCACAGCCTTCTCGACAGCCTTACGCGAATCCTTGACCAGCAGTTCGGCATACGAAGTCGACTTCATGCCGCCTGGGTAACCGGAGTGGTGGTAAGCGTTCTTCTGCTCACGCTTTTGACCTGTCAACGCGACTTTGTCAGCATTGATGATGATGACAAAGTCACCTTGATCCATGTGCGGAGCAAAAGTTGGCTTGTGCTTGCCACGAAGCAGCGTTGCTGCATGCGTAGCAAGGCGTCCGAGAACGACATCGGAAGCGTCAATAACGTGCCAGACGCGAGTTACCTCACCGGCCTTTGGGCTGTACGTGCGCACGGGACGCCACCTTCATTGTTGATTCGGACTGCTGAATATGCCTTCAGGGCATTCGGGGAAGCACTGAAGAGACCCCAAAGAGTACCCAGTTTTAGGCATTTACGCCAAATTGGGGGTGCTGCTCCTTAAGACGGACTCAGCCTATCCCTCGTCTTGGGCTCGCTTTGACCGGGTAATGATCTGACGGGCGCTCATATCTTGCTCCGAGGGGTAGCCCACTTGCTCTAAAACCAAAGGATGAGCCGGCATCACCGTGGGCCCCAGGGTCCGATCACGGCCAGCCAGAATCTCTGCAGGCCAACCCACCGGTTTGCGGCCGTCTCCGACGGGAATCAGCGCTCCGACGATGCTACGAACCATTGAATGGCAAAAGGCGTCTGCCTGCACGGTCATGACGCATGCGGCCTCTTCGCGATGCCATTTCAAATATTCGACTTCACGCATAGCCGTCGAAGCATCGCGCGGTTTACAAAATGCTGCGAAGTCTTGAAGACCCAACAGCCCTTGTGCTGCCTGGTTCATTGCATCGATGTCTAGTGGCTTGTAATGAAAGAGCGTGTGATTCCTTTCTAGCGGACTCATCTGCGTGGACTCATCGCACACGCGATAGGAGTACCTACGCCAGAGCGCGGAAAAACGTGCGTCAAAGCCAACGGGCGCGACGGTCATCGAGTGGATGCGGATATCTTCAGGTAGGGCTCGATTGAGTCGTTCTGGATTTTCTAAGCGATCTATTTGATGCTGATTGAGATCAACGTGAATGACCTGGCCACGAGCATGGACTCCAGCATCGGTGCGACCCGCAACAAAAATATCTACCTTGGAATGCGTCAAAAAATTAAAGACGCGAAGAATTTCGCCCTGCACAGAGCGTAAATCTTTTTGCACACCCCAGCCATAAAAAGCTGTGCCGTCATAAGACAAATCGATACGCAAACGGATCAGCCCGTCCACCGGATAACCTCCGGGAACGGGCTGATCAATAATCTGTTGTGACAGGATTATTCCTTGTCAGTTTCTACTTCTGAAACTTCCGCTTCAGTGACAACTTCTTCAACCGCTTCTGGTGTCTGCTCGACAACTACGGTCTCTTCAACAGTTGTGGCAACTACGGGAGCTGAAGCTTCCTTTGCAGCGCGCTTGGTAGCACCAGTGGCTTCTGCAACAACCTGTTCCAACATTGGCTCACACAGCTCAATGATGGCCATAGGTGCGTTGTCGCCCTTGCGGTTACCAATCTTGGTAATGCGGGTGTAGCCACCATTGCGACCGGCGTACTGCGGTGCAATCTCGGTGAAGAGCGTGTGCACCACTGACTTGTCACGTACGACAGTCAACACCTGGCGACGGTTGTGAATGTCGCCACGCTTTGCCTTGCTAATCAAACGCTCCGCCAATGGGCGAAGGCGCTTGGCCTTAGCTTCGGTCGTGGTGATGCGTCCGTTCGCAAAGAGTGCCGTGGCAAGGTTCGCCAAGATCAACCGTTCGTGATCTGGTCCACCGCCGAGGCGGGGACCTTTGGTTGGAGTAGGCATCGAAGTTCTCCTGTCAGTTTCTTAAGTCAGTATTGCGATTTAGAGCTGTTCATCCTCGGCAAATGCCAATTCATCGTCCAGATCTTCATCATCGTCATAGTTTGCGAATGCTGATGGATCAAACCCTGGAGGGCTGTCCTTGAGCGCTAGGCCGAGGCTTGCAAGCTTCACCTTGACTTCGTCGATTGACTTCGCACCGAAGTTACGAATATCAAGCAAATCAGCTTCGCTGCGGGTGATGAGTTCACCAACAGTGTGAATACCTTCACGCTTCAAACAGTTGTATGAACGAACCGTCATATCAAGCTGCTCGATTGGGGTTGAGAGTTGCTCAGCCACAAAGGTGTCGGTAGGCGATGGGCCAATATCGATGCCTTCTGCATCAACATTGAGCTCACGAGCCAAACCGAACAACTCGACGAGAGTTTTTCCTGCTGATGCAACTGCGTCTGCGGGGCGGATTGAATGCTTGGTCTCGACATCAATAACAAGCTTGTCGAAGTCGGTGCGCTGCTCAACACGAGTAGCTTCAACCTTGTAAGTGACCTTGAGCACTGGTGAGTAAATCGAGTCAACAGGAATGCGACCGATTTCCTGACCCGGTTGCTTGTTCAGCGTTGCTGAAACATAGCCGCGGCCACGCTCGACAACGAGCTCAATCTCGAGCTTGCCCTTGTCATTGAGTTCTGCAATGTGCAGATCTGGGTTGTGCACTTCGACACCAGCCGGTGGCTGAATGTCTGCAGCAGTAACCGCTCCTGGACCCTGCTTGCGCAGGTACATCACGACTGGTTCGTCATGCTCGGATGAAACTACAAGCTGCTTGATGTTCAAGATCAGCTCGGTGACATCTTCTTTAACACCAGGGATCGTAGTGAACTCATGCAACACAGTGTCAATGCGAACGCTTGTTACTGCGGCACCAGGAATCGATGACAACAAGGTACGACGAAGTGAGTTGCCCAGGGTGTAGCCGAATCCTGGCTCGAGTGGCTCGAGGATAAAACGCGAGCGGAACTCGCTGATTACTTCCTCGGTGAGCACGGGGCGCTGGCTAATTAGCACGTTGTCTTCCTTCCCGCGACGACCGATATTTGAAGTCGCGTGTTTGTCGAGTAGCGAGGTTCTCTCGCCACAAGGGATTACTTGGAGTAAAGCTCGACGATCAACTGTTCGGTGACAGGAGTGTCAATATTTGCGCGCACTGGCAGTGCGTGCACAAGGATGCGCATCTTCGACGGGATCACTTCGAGCCAAGCTGGCACGATGCGATCGCCGATTTCAGCATGAGCAATGACGAATGGGGTCATCTCGCGTGAACCAAGTGCAACCTCAACGATGTCGTTAGGGGTGACGCGGTATGACGGGATGTTGACCTTGTGTCCGTTAACCATGAAGTGACCGTGCGTAACCAACTGACGGGCCATATCACGTGACTTCGCAAAGCCAGCGCGGAAGACCACGTTGTCTAGGCGAGTCTCAAGGATGACGAGCAGGTTTTCACCAGTCTTACCGGCTTGGCGTGATGCCTCGCGGAAGTAGTTAGCGAACTGCTTCTCCAGCACACCGTACATACGGGTTGCCTTCTGCTTTTCGCGCAACTGGAGCAAGTACTCGGAATCCTTTGAGCGACCACGGCCATGCTGGCCGGGAGGGTAAGGACGCTTCTCGAATGGACAAGCTGGTGACTCGCATTTTGCTCCCTTAAGGAACAACTTCATTTTCTCGCGACGGCACCGCTTGCAATCGGCAGCTGTATAACGCGCCATGGTGTGTTCTCCTGTTTTCTACGCGCGATTAAACGCGACGACGCTTAGATGGGCGGGTGCCGTTGTGTGGCGCTGGGGTGACGTCGGCGATTGAACCAACCTCAAGACCAGTTGCCTGCAACGAGCGGATGGCGGTCTCGCGGCCTGAGCCTGGACCCTTGACGAATACGTCAACCTTGCGCATGCCGTGTTCCATTGCGCGACGGGCTGCTGCTTCTGCGGCAAGCTGCGCGGCGAATGGGGTGCTCTTGCGAGAACCCTTAAAACCGACCTGGCCAGCACTGGACCATGCAATGACTGCGCCCGTTGGGTCAGTAATTGACACGATCGTGTTGTTGAACGTGCTCTTTATGTGAGCGTGGCCATGAGCCACGTTCTTCTTTTCCTTGCGGCGAACTTTCTTTGCCGCACCTTTCTGTCCTGTCTTGGGTGCCATGTGTGTATATCTCCTAGAAGTCCGGTTGAGGCCAGCGAATTACTTCGCGACCTTCTTCTTGCCAGCGACGGTCTTACGAGGACCCTTACGAGTACGCGCATTGGTGTGGGTGCGCTGACCGCGGACTGGAAGGCCCTTACGGTGGCGGAGTCCCTGGTAGCAGCCAATCTCAACCTTGCGGCGGATGTCTGCTGCAACCTCACGACGAAGATCGCCTTCAACCTTGAGGTTCTGATCGATCCAATCGCGCAATGCAAGTGTTTGATCGTCGCTGAGGTCCTTGGACTTCATTTCTGGATCAATACCAGTGGCGGTTAGGGCAGCGGAGGCCTGTGAGCGGCCAACGCCATAGATATAGGTAAGTGCGATTGCCATGCGCTTTTCGCGCGGCAGATCAACACCAACAAGACGTGCCATGTGACGTTCTCTCTTCTTCTTTGCACGGGGTTTGGCGTTGAAGTACCAACCCTGTCCGTCCAGACAGGTCTTGGGCCCCGTGGCCCAAGGTATCGTCCCAGCTTGCGCTAGGGGTCGGGTACTTCACAGTTCAGGTCGTCCGGGTTTTCTCCCCGTATCGACCCTCGTCAGGTATTAGCCCTGACGCTGTTTGTGGCGAGGATTTTCGCAAATGACCATGACGACTCCATGGCGACGAATGACCTTGCATTTATCGCAGATCGGCTTGACGCTTGGGTTCACCTTCATGATGTTTTGTCTGTCCTCGTGTCGTTATTTATAGCGATAAACGATGCGGCCGCGAGTGAGGTCATACGGTGAAAGTTCTACGACTACACGGTCATCAGGGAGAATACGGATGTAGTGCATCCGCATCTTGCCGCTGATGTGTGCAAGAACTTTGTGACCGTTGTCCAACTCCACGCGAAACATTGCATTAGGCAAAGACTCCATGATCGTGCCCTCAAGCTCGATCGCTCCATCTTTTTTGCCCATGCGGTTGCATCGTCCTTCGTTTTGGTGGGTGCTGTAGCCGGTCTTTACCAGACACAGGGCAACCACAGCAAAGTGGTGACAGGTGGTTGGGGAAGCCAACGACAGCCTGCAAAGTCTAGGGGGCAGGGTGCCCAATCGCATAATCGGGTCGAAATGTCTGAATAAATCTGATTATCCGTTTTTATCTCACTACCCAGCAAGATGGAAAAGGGTGGGGTGAGCACCTGGCCCACCCCACCCCATCCACGCGACATACGCGGGATTTTTTGTGACTATCCGTAGATCTTTGACCAATCATCGATCGTCAGCATGTACAGCTGACCACCTTCACCTGCATCAACCAATGCCTGCTTCTGTGCATCGGACATCGATGAAGGCAAGTCGATGCGGGCCTTCGTGGCGGTGGCGTGCACCTGAGCGTTCAAGATGAAGTAACTCTTCTTATCGCCTGGCTTCGCTAGTTCCTTGGTTACGTCAATGATGCCGCTTGACTCTTCATCATTCGTGATGAACTGAGCAGCGCCCGGCTTGAAGTAGACGTCCTTGAATTTAGCGACCGTTGCCAACTTGCCATCTGACATTCGGTAAGCAACCACCCGCGCAACGTGATCGTTGCCGCCTGGATCTTCTTGAATGAGGATGTTTCCATTACCAGCAAACGTCAAGTTATCTGGCTTACTCAGGTAAGGAGCCTCTGAACCGTCAAGCAACATAGTGAGCATGCCGCCAGCTAGCGGGTTCTTAATGTCGTTGAAGTGAAGCTTCCAAAGTGCACCACCATCGCGGGAAAATGTTGGCTCATCTGGATTTGCTGCCGTTGCCTTTGGATCCTTGTTGGATTCGGTGGTGAGGAAGTAGTAGTCACTCGGGTTATTTGGATCGAACTCGCCATCTTCAATGCGAGAAAAGACTGAGCCATTAACCTGTGCTTCAGCATTGAGCGCCACACCATTTTGATTCCAGTTGATCTTGTTAAAGATCACTGGCGTCATCGCACGCTTGCCCAGTCCGGTCCGAATCTTGTTGTCAGATTCGAAACCCGGCATCTGAGCAACGAACAGGTTGCCGTTAGTTAGGCCAGCTTTGTCAACCCATGAACCTGTTGTCGTCTTTTCGCCCACATACATCATCAGCTGGCTCGACGTTGCTGAACCGTCTTCGTTTGACAACACAGCAGTCACCTTGTTGCGAGTTGGAACGACGATTTCAGTTTCCGTTGAGGCAAGACCCAAGCGAGGAAGCTGCACGAGATTACCGGCAAGGTCACTGACAAAACGGCGTGATTCATCAGATGACTCTTCACCAGTCCAGTAAGCAGGTCCTGTGTAGCCATAGGTGATACCACTAGCGTCTTTGTAGGACAACTCTCCCGGCTGCGAAGTCGACGACGAGCAGAAGCGGCTCAGACCTGTTCCATGGTTCGTAGTGCCAAAAGAGTCCTTCGCAGCTGCGCCTTCAGGTGCACCTGGCTTCGTTGAGTAAGCATTTGTTTTGTAGTCCCACCAGGAAATATTCTTCAGTAACTCGGTGCCACCACTAATGCTCTGGGTTGCTGAATCAAAGTTAAGTGCCGACACTGTTGAGCCTGTAGCAGCACCATTGGCGCGCTTAGCAACGCCGGTCACAGGATCCGTCAACAAAAGTTCATGGTTCATGAGCAGCGTGTAGTTGCTGCCATCCTTTAGGAAACCCATGCCATCTGGAACACCAAAAAGGGTGTAGCCCTTGATTTGATCACCTGAGGTGGCGAGCACCTTCAAGTTTGTGCCCGGAGCGACGGTTTCCATGTATGAAAAATCGCTCGCATTCGCTGTAGTAACAGCGAACACAGTTGCGCCTGCTACGACGAGAGCAGCGGCTGAATATGCTTTACGCACATTTCCTCCTCTAGAAAGTTAGTATTCAAAGGATGAAACCGCGCTAAGGTTAAGCGTTCATTTTTATTGAACAAAAAAACTTGAAATAAAAGGCATCGAACGCATGAATGATTGCTGACAATGCGTGTATGGAACTTGTACGCAAAGTGAACACAATTCTAATAGAGAGTTTCTCGACGAACTAGCCGCGCGGAATGACGCTGAAGCGCAAGGTCATGCGTACTGGACTTCCCAGTGCAGCCTCGCGCGACCCAACCATCGTGCCGGTTGCTTGTGCATTTGAAAAAGCACCAGTTCCTTGCAGATATGACATCACTCCGCGGAAATTGGTCTTAGTTCCGGGGGCAACCGGGTAAGCAAGCGCCTGTCCATCTACGTGGAACGCAAGCTGTGCTCCGTCGGCACGCGTGATGGTGAAGTAGCCATTGAAAGGGCCGCTGCCGTTCTTGTAGCCAACATCGCCTTGTAGTCGAACAGTTGCAGCTTCTTTGCCCCAGTTAGCAACGCCTTTAAGGTCGTTCCAGCCATAGGTGACATTGCCAAGAGTGGTGAGGTTGGTTCCGGTACTCCTCAAAGTCGTCACAAGAACGACTTCCTGCGCCATGGGAGCCGCCTGTGCGGGCGCTACCAGGCCAACGGCGAACAGCGCGGCTAGAACTGCAATAAATTTCTTCATATTGTTTCTTACCTTCCTAGAGTCGAACATCATCCAACGCGGTTAACACCCAAGGTCCGTCTTCGGTGATCGCAACGGTGTGTTCCCAGTGCGAGGCCCAAGACCGGTCAGCGGTCACAACAGTCCAGCCATCGATCAGCACCTGAACTTCTGGAGAACCGATGGTCACCATCGGTTCAATTGCCAGCACCATGCCGACTTTTAACACTGGCCCTCGGCCGGGATCGCCATAGTTTGGAATTGGTGGCTGCATGTGCATCGAGGTTCCGATCCCGTGACCTACATAATCTTCAAGAATTCCGTAATCACCTTGCGCGCGCACACACTGCTCAACGGCATGACCAATATCAGAAAGTCGATTCCCTGCGCGTGCTTGGCCCAGACCAGCCCATAGCGACGCCTCAGTGACTTTGGAAAGTTTCAACACTTCAGCAGACGCAGCACCAACCATCACACTCAGGGCAGCATCTCCGTGCCAGCCATTAACGATCGCACCACAGTCAATCGAGATGATGTCGCCTTCAAGCAGCTCACGATCACTGGGAATTCCGTGCACAACTTCTTCATTAATTGATGAACAAATTGCGGCGGGATATCCGTGGTAGCCAAGGAAGGAAGGAGTTGCTCCTGCGTCCCGAATCACAGCATGCGCAATTGCATCTAACTCTTTCGTCGTAACGCCTACAGCGACAGCATTCTGAACAGCTTGCAAAGCGTGCGCAACAACAAGCCCCGCTTCACGCATCAGCGCAATTTGCTCTGGGGTCTTGAGCTGGATGGTTCCTTTCTTACCAAATGCCACGAGCGCTACGCGCCAAGCGCTTTGAGCAAACGTGCGGTGACATCTGAGATGGCCCCCATGCCATTTACTTGCACGAGCACGTTGCGTTTTGCATAAAGTGCCGTCAGCGGTGCAGTTTGTTCTGCATACACCTCAAGGCGACGACGAATAACGTCTTCTGTGTCGTCGGCGCGACCTTGCTCTTGCGCACGCTTCACCAACCGAGTGACAACTTCATCCACATCAACAGTGAGTTCAATTGCGCGATCAAGGGCAGCCCCGCCAGCGTTGAGCATTGAGTCGAGTTCACCAACTTGTTCAAGGGTGCGTGGATATCCATCTAGAAGGAATCCTGGCTTGCAATCACCTTGGCTCAAACGATCTCGAACCATGGAATTAGTAACGCCATCTGGAACGTACTCGCCCGCATCCATATAGCGCTTGGCTTCGATGCCTAATGCCGTGCCTTGCGCAACATTGGCGCGAAAGATATCGCCTGTTGAGATGTGCGGGATCCCAAGCCGTGAAGCGATCCCATCAGCTTGTGTGCCTTTGCCTGCGCCCGGAGGCCCCATGATTACTAAACGCATGCCATCACTCCTAGCGAAGGAATCCTTCGTAATTTCGTTGTTGAAGTTGCGCTTCAATTTGCTTCACAGTATCCAGTCCAACGCCGACCATAATCAACAGGCTCGTGCCACCGAAGATGAAGTTGCTCGACACACCCAAGAAGCCAAAAGCAAAGACCGGAAGAACTGCGATCAAACCGAGATACATCGAACCGGGCGCAGTTAAGCGAGTGAGCACGTAATCCAAATAATCTGCTGTTGGTCGGCCAGCGCGAATACCTGGGATGAATCCGCCGTACCGCTTCATATCGTCAGCAACTTCAACTGGGTTGAAGGTAATCGATACGTAGAAATAACAGAAAAAGACGATGAGTGCGAAGTAGGTCAACAAATACACCGAGCCTGTGCCTGAACCAAAGTTTTGCTGCACCCACATGGCCCAGCCGGCAGTGCTTCCAGTGAGCTGAACGAAGAGTGTAGGAATAAAGAGCATTGACGAGGCGAAAATGACTGGAATAACACCAGCCATATTGACCTTCAGCGGAATGTACGTAGACGTGCCGCCATACATCCGTCGGCCAACCATGCGCTTTGCATATTGAACTGGAATGCGTCTCTGTGCTTGTTCAACAAAGACCACTAAAGCCATGACGGCAACTCCGACAGCGATGGTGAAAACGAACGTGAGTGCACCTTTACTACCCCATACAGATGCGAACTGTGCTGGCACCGTCGCAATAATCGAGGTGAAAATCAACAACGACATTCCGTTGCCGATGCCCCGCTCAGTGATGAGTTCACCGAACCACATGATCACTGCAGTGCCGGCGGTCATTGCCAGCACCATTACCAAGATGATCCAGATGCCCTGATTAGGAATGATCTGCTCGTTACAGCCGCTGAACAACGAGCCAGGTGATCGAGCTAACGAAAGAATGGCGGTGGACTGCAAAATCGCTAGAGCGATAGTGAGGTAGCGCGTGTATTGCGTGATTTTTGCCTGACCTGCTTGGCCCTCTTTTTTCAGCGTTTCAAGCCGCGGAATTACTACGGTCATCAACTGCAAAATAATGCTCGCGGTGATGTACGGCATGATGCCGAGCGCAAAGATCGAAAGTTGCAGCAAAGCGCCGCCGCTAAAGAGGTTAATAAGCGCGTAGATCGAGTTGCCCTGAACTACGTCAATACAGCGTTGTACCGCTGAATAATCCACGCCCGGAGTCGGTACGACCGACCCAAGACGAAAAATTGCGAGAAGACCTAGGGTGAACAGAATCTTCTTGCGAAGATCCGGTGTACGCAGGGCAGCCCCGAACGCACTGATGTGCACTGTGCCTCCTGCTTAAATCTCGGTGACGGTCCCACCTGCGGCGACGATCTTGTCGCGCGCAACTGAGGAAAACGCATCTACGCTGACCTTGATGGCTACTTCAATATCGCCTTGTCCGAGCACCTTAACTGGCTGGCCCTTGCGAACCGCACCCTTGGCTACCAAATCGTCGACTGTGACTTCGCCGCCCGCTGGGTACAGCTTGGACAATGCAGCCACATTGACGACCTGGAACTCGACCTTATTTGGGTTTTTGAAGCCCTTGAGCTTAGGCAGACGCATGTGCAATGGCATCTGGCCGCCCTCGAACCGGGCCGGAACCTGGTAACGAGCTTTGGTGCCCTTGGTGCCACGACCAGAAGTCTTGCCCTTAGACGCTTCACCGCGACCCTTACGGGTGCGATCGGTCTTAGCCCCTGGTGCTGGGCGTAAGTGATGGACCTTGAGTGCCATGGTTACTCAACCTCTTCGACTACGACTAGATGCCGCACGGTGTTAACCATGCCGCGGATTTCTGGGCGGTCTTCTTTGACCACTGTGTCATTAATGCGCTTCAAGCCCAATGAACGCAACGTGTTGCGCTGGGTTGAAGTGCCACCAATTTCTGACTTCTTCTGAGTCACCTTTAACCGTGCCATTAGCTTTCCGTCCCTGCAGCCATTGCACGCAGCAAACGCGCTGGTGCGACATCTTCAAGTGGCAATCCACGACGTGCTGCAACCTGCTGAGGTGATTCAAGACCCTTCAGCGCTGCGATTGTGGCGTGCACAATGTTAATGGCGTTGTCTGAGCCCATCGACTTGCTCAGGATGTCGTGCACTCCTGCGCATTCCAATACGGCGCGAACAGGTCCACCAGCGATAACGCCAGTACCTGGAGCGGCTGGGCGCAGCATGACTACGCCAGCGGCAGCTTCACCGGTGATTGGATGAGGGATCGTTCCCTGGATGCGAGGGACCTTGAAGAAATGCTTCTTAGCTTCTTCAACACCCTTTGCAATCGCTGCTGGAACTTCCTTCGCCTTGCCGTAGCCAACGCCGACCATGCCATTGCCGTCTCCGACAACGACGAGTGCGGTGAAGCTAAAGCGGCGACCACCCTTGACGACCTTGGACACGCGATTAATCGCGACCACACGCTCGACGAATGCGGACTTCTCTTCGCGAGGAGTGCGCTCCTTGCGATCCTTGCGCTCGCCTGCTCCGCCTTCGCGTCGCTGGGTTGCTGCCATGGTGTTTCCTCTTCCCTACTTGTCCGAATACGTCTTAGAAGTCCAGGCCACCCTCGCGGGCGCCCTCAGCGAGAGCGGCCACACGACCGTGGTACTTGTTACCGCCGCGGTCAAACACAACCGTTTCGATGCCGGCCTTCTTGGCGCGGTCGGCGACCAATTGGCCAACCTTGCGAGCCTTAGCGCTCTTGTCGTTGACGTCGACACGAAGGTCGGCTTCCAACGTTGAGGCTGATGCCAACGTGCGACCCTGATTGTCGTCGACAACCTGAGCGAACATGTGGCGAGCTGATCGGGTAACAACCAAACGTGGACGCTCGGCTGTACCTGAGACCTTCTTGCGGACGCGGATGTGGCGACGCTTGCGGCCGACAACGTTTTTGTTGCCCTTGCCAAGCTTGACACCGTACTTGCTCACTTCTTACCGGCCTTTCCAGCCTTGCGGCGAACGACTTCACCCTCATAACGAACACCCTTGCCCTTGTAAGGCTCTGGTGGACGAATCTTGCGGATGTTGGCGGCAACTTCGCCGACCTTTTGCTTGTCGATGCCCGAGATCTTGAGTTTGATTGGGCTTTCCACCTGGAAGGAGATGCCTTCAGGTGCAGATACCAACACTGGGTGGCTAAAGCCGAGCTGGAACTCAAGGTCGCTGCCCTTTGCCGCAACGCGGTAACCGGTTCCGACGAGTTCAAGTGACTTTTCGTATCCTGAAGTAACACCGATCACCATGTTGGAGATCAAAGTGCGGCTCAGGCCATGAAGTGCGCGGGAGCGGCGCTCATCGTCGGGTCGCGTGACAGCCAGAACACCATCAGTTTGCGACACTTCGATTGGCTCAGCGACCACGAAGTTCAAGGAGCCTTTAGGGCCTTTGACCGTGACGGACTGACCAGCGATATCCACGGTTACACCTGTGGGTACGTCGATTGGGAGACGTCCAATACGTGACATCAGATACTCCCTACCAGACGTAAGCGAGGACTTCCCCACCTACGCCTTTCTTGTGTGCCTGACGGTCAGTGAGCAAACCGCCAGAGGTGGACAGGATGGCAATGCCAAGGCCGCCAAGGACGCGAGGAATTGCAGTGTTCTTTGCATACACGCGAAGACCAGGCTTGGAGACGCGACGAAGACCAGCGATTGAACGTTCACGGCTTGGGCCGTACTTCAATTCGAGGGTCAATGTTTTGCCAACAGCTTCATCGGTTTCGGTGAAGTCGCCGATGTAACCTTCACGCTTCAAGATTTCTGCAATATGCAGTTTGATCTTGCTGTGAGGCATCGACACAGTCTCGTGATAAGCAGAGTTTGCGTTACGCAAGCGCGCAAGCATGTCTGCAATCGGGTCAGTCATTGTCATATTTTTGGCCTAAGGCCTTCCTCGCTGTGGTTTCCGTTAAGACCTTCAGCGTCGTGGTTTACCAGCTGCTCTTGGTCACGCCTGGCAGTTCGCCAGCGTGTGCCATTTCGCGGAGACAAATACGGCATAAGCCGAACTTGCGATAGACAGAATGCGGACGACCGCACTTGTTGCAGCGGGTGTACGCGCGAACTTTGAACTTCGGCGTTGACTGCTGCTTGATGATGAGTGCTTTTTTAGCCATGACTCAGGCCTCCTTGAAAGGGAATCCGAGAAGGCGAAGCAAAGCTCGGCCTTCATCATCGGTTTTCGCGGTTGTGACAAGCGTGATATCCATGCCACGAGCGCGATCGATCTTGTCTTGGTCAATCTCATGGAACATTGACTGCTCTGTGAGACCAAACGTGTAGTTACCACTGCCATCAAATTGCTTTGGTGACAAGCCTCGGAAGTCTCGGATGCGAGGAAGCGCAAGTGATAACAAGCGATCGCAAAATTCCCACATACGATCGCCACGAAGAGTCACGTGCGCACCAATTGGCTGACCTTCGCGCAACTTGAACTGTGCGATTGACTTGCGTGCTTTGGTGACCTGTGGCTTTTGGCCGGTGATCTCGGTGAGGTCGCGGATCGCGCCTTCGATGAGCTTTGAGTCACGAGCAGCTTCGCCGACGCCCATGTTGACAACGATCTTGACCAACCCTGGGACCTGCATGATGTTTGCGAATTCAAATTCGCTTTTCAATGCAGGAACGATTTCTGCGCGGTACCTCGCTTTTAGGCGTGGCGGCGTTTTAGTTTCAGTCATGCTCAGATGTCCTTACCTGTGCGGCGCGAAACACGAATGCTGCGCTGCGCTTCGTAGGTTGAGCCGTCTGGACGACGCTTCTCAACTGTTTCCTTACGGAAGCCAATGCGAGTTGGGCGGCCATCTTCTGGATCAATGATCATGACGTTGGAAGCGTGAATGGCTGCCTCGACAGTGACGATGCCGCCAGTTTGTGCGCCACCTGCACTCTGACCAACCTTGGTGTGCTTCTTCACGCGATTCACACCTTCGACGATCACCCGATTTGCGTCAGGAAGAACCTCGATGACCTTGCCCTTAACTCCGCGATCTTTGCCAGAAATAACCTGAACCAGATCGCCTTTACGGATGTTTAGTGTCGGCATGTCTACAACACCTCCGGAGCTAGTGAAATGATCTTCATATACTTCTTGTCGCGCAGTTCACGACCAACTGGTCCGAAGATGCGAGTGCCGCGAGGCTCTCCGTCAGCCTTGAGGATGACAGCAGCGTTCTCGTCGAAACGGATGTACGAGCCATCCGGACGGCGGCGTTCTTTCTTTGTGCGAACGATGACAGCCTTGACGACGTCACCCTTCTTCACTCCACCGCCTGGAATAGCGTCCTTTACCGTGGCAACGATGACGTCACCAATTCCGGCATAACGGCGCCCGGAGCCGCCAAGTACACGAATGCACAAGAGCTCCTTGGCACCCGTGTTGTCAGCGACACGTAGTCGCGACTCTTGCTGAATCACTTCATTCTCCTGATCGTCTGCCGGTTCTCTTTAAAGAGCCTGGCGGAACTGACTTACTTGGCCTTTTCGAGGATTTCCACTACGCGCCAGCGTTTTGTCGCTGACAACGGGCGGGTTTCCATCAGAAGCACGCGGTCGCCGATACCGGCTGCGTTTGCCTCGTCGTGTGCCTTCAGCTTGCTCGTGCGACGCACGACCTTGCCGTAAAGCGGGTGCTTGAAGCGGTCTTCGACTGCAACCACCACTGTCTTGTCCATCTTATCGCTGACGACAAGACCCTCACGAGTCTTGCGGTAACCGCGCTTGACGTCACTCACACTTGCCTCTTTCGCACTCATGCTGCTCCACCCTGAACTGGGGTGATGCCTAGCTCACGCTCTCGCAGGATCGTGTAAATCCGAGCGATGTCTTTGCGCACTGCGCGAAGTCGACCGTGGTTCTCAAGTTGTCCGGTTGCACCTTGGAAGCGAAGGTTGAAAAGTTCTTCCTTTGCTTCACGAAGCTTTACGGTCAGCTCTGCGTCATCGAGATTACGCAATTCGCCGGCCTGGGTACCTGCTGCCATTACTGTTCACCTGCTTCATCGCGCCGAACAATTCGGCACTTCATCGGAAGTTTGTGCATGGCACGAGTGAGTGCTTCATGCGCAACCTTCGCATCTGGGTAGTTCAGTTCAAACATGATCCGACCTGGCTTCACGTTGGCGACCCACCATTCAGGTGAGCCCTTACCGGAACCCATGCGAGTTTCCGCAGGCTTCTTGGTCAACGGACGGTCAGGATAGATATTGATCCAAACCTTGCCGCCACGACGAATGTGGCGGGTGATGGCGATACGAGCCGACTCAATTTGACGGTTCGTGATGTAGCCATGCTCAAGAGCCTGGAGCCCATAGGTACCGAAGGTAACCTCCGTGCCACCCTTGGCGACGCCTCGGCGGGTGGGGTGATGCTGCTTGCGGTGCTTCACGCGGCGTGGAATCAACATGAGTTACGCCTCCGTTCCGACTGCAGCTGCTTCTACGGCGACCTCAGGTGTTGCAGCTTCAACGACCTCTACGGCTGCTTCAACTGCTGCGTCAGCTGCGGCGCCACGACGTGGTCGTGCTGCTGCGGCTGGACCACGCGCTCCGCCAAGGCGTGCTGCAGCTGCTGCTGCTTCACGCTCTGAACGAGTTGGAAGTGCATCGCCCTTGTAGATCCAGACCTTTACACCGATGCGACCGAATGTGGTGCGAGCTTCATAGAAGCCGTAATCAATATCGGCGCGAAGTGTGTGCAATGGCACGCGACCTTCGCGGTAGAACTCGGTGCGTGACATTTCTGCTCCACCAAGACGACCTGAAACCTGAACTCGGATGCCTTTAGCGCCACTCTTCATCGTGCTCTGCATGCCCTTACGCATCGCCCGACGGAACGAAACGCGTGAGTTCAACTGTTCAGCAATGCCTTGTGCAACCAGCTGTGAATCAAGTTCAGGCTGCTTGACCTCGAGGATGTTCAACTGCACCTGCTTACCGGTGAGCTTTTCTAGGTCGCCACGAATGCGATCAGCTTCTGCTCCACGGCGACCGATGACGATGCCTGGGCGCGCGGTGTGGATATCAACACGAACGCGGTCACGCGTACGTTCGATCTCTACCTTGGAAATACCGGCGCGTTCCATGCCATCGGACAAGACCTTGCGAATCTTGACATCTTCTTGGACATAGTCACGGTAACGCTGTCCTGGCTTCTGCGAATCAGCGAACCAGCGAGACTTAAAGTCCGTGGTGATTCCGAGGCGGAAACCATGCGGGTTTACTTTTTGACCCATGGCTTAATCACCCTTCCTTCTGATCGGACACAACCACGGTGATATGGCTGCTGCGCTTGCGGATTCGGTAAGCCCGACCCTGTGCGCGTGGACGGATTCGCTTCATCGTTGGACCTTCGTCTACGTATGCCGCACTCACGACGAGCGAACGGGCGTCCATCGCGTGGTTGTTCGTTGCATTTGCAATCGCACTGGCAAGTACTTTGCCAATCGGCTCACTTACCGCCTGTGGTGCGAATGCCAATACCGCCTGGGCGTCGCTAGCGTTCATGCCTCTAATGAGGTCAATCACGCGGCGCGCCTTCATGGGCGTGACGCGGACGTACCGCGCCTGGGCCCTGGCTTCCATCGCTATCCCCTTGCTTCGTCGTGTAGATCAGTAGTTGTGTGAGATTGAGTAAACATCGCGATCAGCGACGCTTAGCCTTGCGGTCGTCCTTGACGTGGCCCCGGAAGGTACGAGTAGGAGCGAACTCACCAAGCTTGTGTCCAACCATGTTTTCACTGACGAAAACAGGGATGTGCTTGCGGCCGTCATGCACAGCGAGCGTGTGACCCAGCATTGCTGGCACGATCATTGAGCGGCGCGACCAAGTTTTAATCATGGTCTTGGTTCCGGCTTCGTTTTGTGCGTCGACCTTCTTGAGCAGATGGCCGTCGACGAACGGACCCTTTTTTAGGCTACGTGGCATGACTTCCCTTAGCGCTTCTTGCCGGTCTTGCGGCGACGGACGATGAACTGATCGCTGGCCTTGTTGCGCTTACGCGTACGGCCTTCTGGCTTACCGTTCGGGTTAACCGGGTGACGGCCACCAGAAGTCTTACCTTCACCACCACCATGTGGATGGTCTACCGGGTTCATTGCAACACCGCGAACGGTTGGGCGCTTGCCCTTCCAACGCATGCGGCCGGCCTTACCCCAGTTGATATTCGACTGCTCAGCGTTACCAACTTCGCCGATGGTTGCGCGACAGCGCAGATCAACGTTGCGGATTTCACCGGATGGCATACGCAACTGTGCAAAGGGACCGTCCTTAGCAACAAGCTGAATGCTTGCTCCTGCGGAACGGGCAATCTTCGCGCCGCCGCCTGGCTTGAGCTCCACTGCGTGGATCACTGTGCCGACGGGGATGTTACGCATGGGTAGGCAGTTGCCTGGCTTGATATCAGCGGTTGGGCCCGTCTCGATAACGTCGCCCTGCTTCAGCTTGTTTGGCGCAATGATGTAACGCTTCTCGCCATCCGCGTAATGCAGCAATGCAATACGTGCGGTGCGGTTCGGATCGTATTCAATGTGTGCGACTTTGGCCGGCACGCCATCTTTATCAGAACGCTTGAAGTCAATGATGCGGTAAGCGCGCTTGTGTCCGCCACCTTGATGTCGAGTAGTGATGCGACCGCTGTTATTGCGGCCACCCTTCTTCGGCAATGGACGAACGAGCGACTTCTCCGGCTGTGACCGAGTGAGCTCGACAAAGTCGGCTACGGACGAGCCACGACGGCCCGGTGTAGTCGGCTTGTACTTACGGATTCCCATTTCAGTTCCTCTGGTGATCGATGGCCGGTCAGGAGACCGGGCCTCCGAAGATGTCGATGCGGTCGCCGTCTGCTACAGAAACGATTGCGCGCTTGGTGTCGGCACGCTTACCAAAACCAGTCTTGGTGCGCAGGCGCTTGCCTGCGCGGTTCATGGTGTTCACTGAAGTGACCTTCACACCAAAAACTTCTTCAACTGCGATCTTGATTTGCGTCTTATTTGCACTTGTGGAGACGAGAAATGTGTACTTGTTCTCGTCGAGAAGTGCATAGCTCTTTTCTGACACCACTGGTGCAATCAGAATGTCGCGGGGGTCTGCGATTCTCATGCCTGTACCTCGCCCTCAGTTGCAACAGCTTTCACACTCTTACCAGCTGGGTTACCAGCGATGAAAGCTTCGAGTGCATCTTCGGTGAAGAGCACATGATCGTTGACCAACACGTCGTATGTGTTGAGCTGATCGATGTACAGCACGTGCACTGCAGGAACATTGCGAAGACTCAATGCAGAGCTGTCATCGGTGCGAGTAATGGCGACCAATACACGACCCTGTTCAAGACCAAGCGCTGCGATCAACGCGAGTGCCTGCTTCGTGGATGGCTTTGGGCCATTAACCAGTTCAGAAACGACATGCACCTTGCCATCGCGAGCACGATCAGACAATGCGCCGCGAAGTGCTGCAGCTTTCATTTTCTTAGGTGTGCGCTGTGAATAGTCACGTGGGTGTGGGCCATGGGCCACACCGCCGCCTGCGTAATGTGGTGCGCGGATCGAGCCCTGTCGAGCACGGCCGGTGCCCTTTTGCTTATAAGGCTTACGGCCACCACCGCGAACTTCGCCACGACGCTTGGTGTCATGGGTGCCCTGGCGTGCTGCAGCAAGCTGCGCAACAACAACCTGGTGGATCAACGGAACGTTGACCTGCACGTCGAAGATTTCGGCAGGGAGATCAACCTTGCCTGCAGTAACGCCAGCTGGGGTGCGTACGTCAACAGAAGTCATCGTTACGCCTCCTTCACTGCGGTACGGACGAACACGAGTGCGCCCTTAGGTCCTGGAACTGCGCCTTTAATCAGAAGCAAGCCATTAGCTGCATCAACACTTTGAACGATGAGGTTCAAGGTTGTTTGACGATCGCCACCCATACGGCCGGCCATCTTCATGCCTTTGAATACGCGACCAGGTGTTGAACATCCACCAATTGAGCCTGGTGAACGGTGCTTACGGGTAACACCATGCGTTGCACGAAGGCCATGGAAACCATGACGCTTCATGGCACCGGCGAAGCCCTTGCCCTTGGTCGTTGCGGTGACGTCGATGCGCTGGCCGTCTACGAAGGTGTCAGCAGTGAGCTCCTGGCCCAATGTGTACTCCGACGCATCAGCCGTGCGGATCTCAACGAGATGGCGACGAGGTGTAACCCCAGCCTTATCGAAGTGTCCTGCTGCAGGCTTGTTGACCTTGCGTGGATCGATCGCACCGAAGGCGATCTGAACGGCTGAGTAGCCGTCGTTCTCTGGAGTGCGAACCTGGGTAACTACACAAGGTCCAGCCTGCACAACTGTGACAGGAACAACTTTGTTGTTCTCGTCCCAGACCTGTGTCATGCCGAGCTTGGTGCCCAGTACGCCCTTTACGTTGGTGCCCATTGTGATCGTCGTCCCTACAGCTTGATCTCGATATCGACACCAGCCGGAAGGTCAAGACGCATAAGCGAATCAACCGTCTTTGGCGTGGGGTCGAGAATGTCTATGAGGCGCTTGTGAGTGCGCATCTCGAAGTGCTCACGGCTGTCCTTGTACTTGTGAGGTGAACGAATCACGCAGTACACGTTCTTTTCCGTTGGCAATGGCACTGGGCCAGCAACCGATGCACCTGTACGGATCACCGTCTCGACAATTTTGCGTGCCGATGAATCGATGACCTCGTGGTCATAGGCCTTAAGCCGGATTCGGATCTTTTGTCCCGCCATGGTGGCTGGTGTCCTTACTTCTCGTGTGCCAATGCTGTTGTGTTGCAGGAAGAGCAGGTGGTGCAAGTTGTTTGTTGGGGGCGGTTGCCCGCCCCCAACAATCAGCTACTAGGTCGTGATTTTTACAACTCGTCCGGCGCCAACTGTGCGGCCACCTTCGCGGATTGCAAAGCGAAGGCCTTCTTCCATAGCGATTGACTGAATCAGTTCAACCGACATGTCCGTGTTGTCGCCTGGCATAACCATGTCTTTACCTTCAGGCAAGGTCACAACACCGGTCACGTCCGTGGTACGGAAGTAGAACTGTGGACGGTAGTTGTTGAAGAACGGCGTGTGACGGCCGCCTTCGTCCTTGGAAAGGATGTAGACAGAAGCATCAAAGCCGGTGTGAGGAGTGATCGAACCTGGCTTGCAGCACACCTGGCCACGCTCTACTTCTTCACGCTTGGTACCACGAAGAAGAAGTCCGACGTTCTCGCCTGCTTGACCTTCGTCGAGCAACTTGCGGAACATCTCGACACCGGTGACCGTGGTCTTCAAAGGAATACCTGGGCGGATACCGACGATCTCGATTTCTTCGTTGACCTTGACGATTCCGCGTTCGATACGACCGGTGACCACGGTTCCACGACCAGTGATCGTGAACACGTCTTCAACTGGCATAAGGAATGGCTTGTCAACTTCGCGCTCTGGCGTTGGGATGTACTCATCCACAGCGTCCATGAGGGCCAAGATTGATTCGCCCCACTTTGCATCACCCTGAAGTGCTGGGAATGCTGCAACGCGGACAACAGGAATGTCGTCGCCTGGGAATTCGTAAGCTGACAGAAGTTCGCGGACTTCCATTTCTACAAGTTCAAGAAGGTCTTCGTCATCGACCATGTCGCACTTGTTAAGTGCAACCACGATCGAAGGAACGCCAACCTGACGAGCAAGAAGCACGTGCTCCTTGGTCTGTGGCATTGGGCCATCAGTCGCCGCAACCACGAGGATCGCGCCGTCCATCTGAGCCGCGCCAGTGATCATGTTCTTGATGTAGTCAGCGTGTCCTGGGCAGTCAACGTGCGCGTAGTGACGGCCTTCGGTCTGGTATTCGACGTGTGCGATCGAAATCGTGATACCACGCTGGCGCTCTTCTGGCGCCTTGTCGATCATGTCGAATGGAGTGAATGGGTTTACATCTGGGTACTTGTCGTGCAGCACCTTGGTGATTGCAGCAGTCAGGGTCGTCTTGCCATGGTCAATGTGACCAATGGTGCCGATGTTGACGTGCGGCTTGGTGCGCTCAAATTTGGCCTTTGCCATTTGAGTTCTCCCTTGTCGTGTAGCCGTCCGGCGTTATCGCGGATCGGGTGTGGTTATTTGGATATTTGTGTTCTTTTTTTGATCCGCGACTATTCGCCGCGAGCCTTAGCGATGATCTCCACCTGCACATTTGAAGGAACCTGCGCATAGGAGTCAAATTGCATGCTGTATGACGCACGCCCTTGTGTGCGGCTACGAAGATCTCCTACGTAACCAAACATTTCGGACAGCGGTACAACTGCTTTCACAACACGAGCGCCGGAACGCTCTTCCATGGCCTGAATCTGGCCGCGTCGTGAGTTGAGGTCACCGATGACATCGCCCATGAAATCTTCTGGGGTTGTCACTTCAACAGCCATCATCGGTTCAAGGATGACAGCGCCTGCTCGGCGTGCAGCTTCCTTGAACGCCATGGTGCCGGCGATCTTGAATGCGAGTTCTGACGAGTCAACATCGTGGTACGCACCATCGGTAAGCGTGACCTTGACGTCAACCATTGGGTAACCAGCGAGCACTCCATTTTCGAGTGAGTCACGGCAACCTGCGTCAACTGAAGGAATGTATTCGCGTGGAATGCGACCACCGGTCACCTTGTTCACGAACGCGTAGCCACCACCCTCGTCGGTGTTTGGCTCGAGGTCGATGATGACGCGACCGAACTGGCCGGAACCACCCGATTGCTTCTTGTGGGTGTAGTCGACCTTTTCGACCTTCTTTGTGATCGTCTCGCGGTACGCAACCTGAGGCTTGCCAACGTTTGCTTCAACGTTGAATTCGCGCTTCATGCGGTCAACAAGAACTTCGAGGTGAAGTTCGCCCATGCCACCGATAATGGTCTGGCCGGTTTCTTCGTCCGAACGCACGTGGAAGGTCGGGTCTTCATCAGACAAACGCTGAATCGCAACACCAAGCTTGTCCTGATCGCTCTTGGTTTTTGGTTCAATCGCGATATGGATTACAGGATCTGGGAAAGTCATCGACTCAAGCACTACTGGGTTCGATGCATCACACAATGTTTCACCAGTGGTGGTGTCTTTGAGGCCCATAACGGCCACGATGTCACCGGCGCCCACTGAAGGAATTTCTTCACGCTTGTTGGCATGCATTCGGTAAATCTTGCCGATGCGCTCCTTGCGATCCTTCACACTATTCAACACCATCGTTCCAGTGTTCAAACGGCCTGAGTAGACGCGTACATATGTGAGCTTGCCCAAGTGTGGGTCGGTCATGATTTTGAATGCGAGTGCAGCGAATGGCTCGGAGTCACTTGGCTTGCGCTCAATGATGACGTCTTCGTGACCCATTTTGTGACCTTCAACTGCAGTCACATCGAGTGGGCAAGGAAGATAAGCAACAACTGCATCGAGCATGGGCTGAACGCCCTTGTTCTTGAATGCAGATCCAGTGAGGATCGGAGTCAATTTATAAGCAAGAGTTGCGCGACGAATTGCTGCCTGAAGTTCTTCGATGCTGAATTCCTGAGCGTCAAGGAACTTCTCCATGATTGCGTCGTCAGCTTCAGAAAGTGTTTCGAGCAACTTCTCGCGATACTCAGCTGCCTGATCAACAAGATCTGCAGGAATCTCTTCGATTGCGTAGTCGTCGCCCTTTTCGGTCTCGCCACGCCAGGTCAATGCCTTCATCGCGATGAGATCAACCACGCCAAGGAAATCTCCTTCAGCGCCAATTGGAATCTGGAGAATAAGTGGTGTTGCGCCTAAGCGCTCCACGATCATGTCGACGCAGCGGAAGAAGTCAGCACCGGTGCGATCGAGCTTGTTCACAAAACAAATACGAGGCACTGAGTACTTATCAGCCTGACGCCAAACGGTCTCTGACTGTGGCTCAACGCCAGCAACGCCATCAAAGACGGTGACAGCGCCATCGAGTACACGCAATGAACGTTCTACTTCAACAGTGAAGTCAACGTGTCCTGGTGTGTCGATGATGTTGATCGTGTGGTCTTTCCAGACACAGGTGGTAGCAGCAGACGTAATGGTGATGCCGCGCTCTTGCTCCTGCTCCATCCAGTCCATCGTTGCTGCACCTTCGTGCACTTCACCGATCTTGTAGTTGATACCGGTGTAGAACAGGATGCGCTCGGTGGTCGTGGTCTTGCCCGCGTCGATATGAGCCATGATGCCGATGTTGCGCACCTTGGCCAGATCGAGACTGGTCTGCGTTGACACGAGTGTTCTCCGTTGCTTGTGGTGAAAAAAGAGTGGGTGTTACCAGCGGTAGTGAGCGAAGGCCTTGTTGGACTCAGCCATCTTGTGGGTGTCTTCGCGCTTCTTGACGCTGGCGCCAAGACCGTTTGAAGCATCCAAGAGCTCATTCATGAGGCGCTCAGTCATTGTCTTTTCGCGACGCTGACGTGAGTACGTGATCAACCAACGAAGTGCGAGTGTGGTTGAACGGCCAGCCTTAACTTCAACTGGTACCTGGTAGGTCGCACCACCAACACGGCGGGAGCGAACTTCAAGGGTTGGACGAATGTTGTCGAGTGCACGCTTGAGCGTCTGCACTGGATCGGTGCCGGTCTTTTCTTGGCAGCCTTCGAGCGCGCCGTAGACAATCTTTTCGGCAGTCGAGCGCTTGCCATCAAGGAGAACCTTGTTAATGAGTTGGGTAACAATTGGTGCCTGGTAGACCGGATCAATGATGATCGGGCGCTTCGGGGCAGGACCTTTACGAGGCATTAAGCCTTCTCCTTCTTCGCGCCGTACTTACTACGGGCCTGCTTGCGGTTCTTAACACCCTGGGTGTCAAGTGCGCCGCGGATGACCTTGTAACGAACACCGGGGAGATCGCGAACACGACCACCGCGGACAAGAACGATTGAGTGCTCCTGCAAGTTGTGACCAACGCCAGGGATGTAGGCAGTGATTTCGATGCCAGAGGTCAGACGCACGCGGGCGACCTTACGAAGCGCAGAGTTCGGCTTCTTAGGTGTCGTTGTGTAAACGCGGGTACACACGCCACGGCGTTGTGGGCTGCCCTTAAGTGCAGGAGCCTTGGTCTTGGAGACCTTGTCCTGGCGACCCTTACGGACCAGCTGCTGAATCGTTGGCACGTGTTGCCTTTCTCGTTGTTGATCTTGCTGTTTCTCATCCCTCAGTCTCCGACCCACGCGGTCGGGTGTGTCGAGCGCCTTGCGGCGGCAACGAATACCAAAAACGTGGACAGATCCCAGATGCGAGATTCGCATCGATGCGTGCTTCGGGGGAAGTTCGCACAGCGGGTTGCGCCTGAGGGGTCAGACACGAAGGGGAAGATTACCCGGCTTTACTTACAAGAGTCAAAACGGGGTCCGCTCTTGGGCAAAACTGGGTGAATTTCCTCACGGATACGTGGGCCCAGACCCAGCACCTGCAAGGAGTAGAACGATACCGATAAACCCACCAATGACCAAAACTGCGATCCAAAACCCGATATTGATCCAAGCAATGAGTTTGGCAGCCAACAGCACACCACCACCAGACACCTGACCTGCTGAAGTTGAGATTGACTTTTCCGCTTTCATCGCAAAGATCAGCGCCACGACGGCGAGAACGATCGGGCAGGCAATCCAGGAGATCAGCGACAGGACAAACGCGACAATTGCCTCGCTCGAGGTGCGCACAGCCGCATGGTGATTAGGCTCAGCAGCAGGCTTATCAACGGACTGTGGCAGCACTGCCGGGTCACCAAGGCCACCTTGTGTTTGTGGATCGCTAGGCCAAGTGTGCTCTGCTGTGGGCGTACCTTCGTCACTCATGTTCCAACTGTATGTGAACCTTGCGCGTGTAACCGTCTGCAACCATCCGTGTGGCTCTTGGCATGAAGAAAGGTAACGATGACTTTTGACGCACCTCTGGTTGCCGCAGCAACAATCAAGCGAGCTGGTCTTGATCCGCGGGCCTGCTCTGTTGACGATGCAGTACATCAACTTCAACTTGCGCACGTGTTACTTGATGGCGGTTTTGACGGGGTTGCCACATTGGAAGAAGCACTCGCTGGCGGTGATCACGGTCTAGGCACGGTCGATCGACTCGATGGAGAGCTTGTTGTCATTGACGGTGAACCATGGCGCGTGGACTGGCATGGCACTGCAGAACTCATGCCTTTGAGCACCCGTACACCTTTTGCGATTGTGTCGACTCTCGATTCACCAACGGTGATGCGCCTACAAGATGTTGATCTTGATGAAGTCAAAGTGATCATTGAACAACTCGTCGATGATCCCGGCGCAATTGTTTCCGTTCGCCTTGAAGGTTCGTTTAACCGCGTACTCGTGCGAAGCGTGAAACCACAAGATCCGCCCTATCGCACCTACGCAGAAGTATGTGCCGCTGATGAAGTGCGCTGGGAACACCAGCCTTTCTATGGGGTCTTCGTTGGTTTTCGATTCCCGGAGCTTGAACCGGGTGCAGCGATTGCCGGACTCCACTTGCATGGACTCGATAACTTGCGTACGACTGGCGGACATAACTATGAAATGCATATTCGAGATGCCAAACTTAGTGTCGGGATCACGCGCGATGTTGTGATGCACCTGCCAGATAAAAGCATGGTGGACCTTTTAGAAACCCCTCCCGCAATTCGTGCAACACAGCGTGCATTACTGAGACGCGGCCCGATGACTATTCATGAGATCGCGGTGAATTTAAATATCGATGAGCTTGAAGCACAAACCCGCGTGAACTGGCTTGGGGATCGAGGTTTCATCGAAGAATTAGTTGGCGGTATCGGTGGACTTGGCGGCGAGCCTCGATGGCGCATGCACCTGCATACGCACGGCGCGAAAACGACTCCGAAAATAAAAGCCCTTCTCGATCGCCTCTAAACCTGAGAGTCCCAGAAAATCCGGAGGGTGGAGTACTTTTGAATCGACGATGCGCAAGGATGATGACGTGACTGAACACGCACAGACCAGAGGCGCCTTCCGCAACCTTCTTCGGTGGTACAAGCCCTACCTCAAGGGTTCCTTCAAAACCCTCACCTTTGGTCTCACCTGCACGGCAATCATGCTGATCTGCCAGGCTGCAATTCCGTTAGTTTTTGAAACGCTGCTCCACCATGGCCACTGGAGTTCATTGGCGTATTGGCTGATGGGGCTCATGGTCGCCCAGCTGGTGATTGGGTACTACGCACATATCGCTGGTCACACTGTTGCTGTTACTTCAGCAAATCAACTGCGCCGTCGGATTTTCCAAATCACTTTGACTGGCAGGTCCTTGCAAGGACACGGGCTTGATCGAGCATCGGTTGTAAGTCGCCACACCACCGATGTGGATTACATCAGTGACGCCTTTGAGCAAACTTTGAACATGGGATTGCCGGGTGTCTTGAGAATCCTGATCAGCCTTGGATTGCTGACCTACGTTGAATGGCATGCAGGCGTTGCAATGACCGTGGCAACGTTGGTGTTCTTGGTCATTCGCAGCGCTATTGGTCGCACACTCATCACTTTAGATCGAGAAAGACTTGATGCAAATAACCTGCTTGGTGAGGCAGTTGATGAAGCGATAACGTCACCTCGAATCATCTCAGGGTTGCATCTGCACACTTGGGTTACTTCACGATTTAACACCCGAAGCCACGATCTCAGCGAAGCAGCACACCATCAAGGAATCAGTATTGCCAAACTCGTCACTGGTGCACATGCTGCTGGATTAGCGGGTCTCTTATTTGTCGTTCTTTTTGCTATCACCTCGGGCGAAGAAACATTAGCGGCCGTCGCCGCAGCAATTTTGTACGTCGAAGGTGTAGTGCGTGGACTCGAGGCCTTGCCTCCGTGGATCCGATCTATTCAACTCGCACTCGTGAGTCGCTCACGCATCGATCAAATTCTGGTCGGCTCAGATGATCATCGCGAACAGGTCGATGCTTTCACCAAATCTATCGACCCAGAATTGAGTCTTGCCAAGCTGTCCTTTCCCGCTAACGGCATCGTCGGCCTCGTTACCGATTCAAGCATCGACCCTGGGCTAGTTCTCTCGATCCTTGCTGCGGGCCATCACAAAGATGCGTGGCGAGAAACACTCGACGGGCATCATTTGCGCACTGCCTTTGTAAACCTCGACGTGGTTCTCGTGCCCGATGATCCAAGTGGCTTTAACTCAACTATTCGAGAACAGGTTCATGCTGTTGCTCCCGACCTCCCTGACGCACACATTCGCGCGCTACTCAAGCAAGTCGGAATCGATGATTTTTCCATCACGGAAAACGGCCTGGACTCGCCCCTAGGCCCGGGTAGTGCCCTATTGACCCCTAATGAGCGCCAACGCCTCTCCTTGGCCATCGCCCTGGCTGCTGCTCCCTCAACATTATTAGTTGGGCCACTTATTTCATTAAGTGACAGTGAGACCGCGCGACCTTTGCTGAAGGTCTTACGCGAATCAGATGTCCCGAACATCATCGTGTGTTTGCGGGACCCGGATCTAGCCAACGAAGTTGACCTTGTTTTGTACTGCACCGCAAAAGGCCAGCACATGGCGACTCACGAAGAACTACTCGTAAGTTCACCGGAATATTCACAACTGTGGTCGCGCAGACTCAGCACAGGCGAAATCGATCTTTCAAGTATTGGTATCGAAGCTGGGCAGCACGAAAATCTACTCACACGCATGCTTACTGAACGCTATGAAGCTGGGGATTACATTTACCGTCAGGGCGCTCCGGCCGACAGAGTCGTATTCATTATTTCGGGCTCAGTAGAAATAGCTACCCAAAGTGACGATGGTCAGCAACGACGAGTTGCAATCCTTGGTCCTGGTAATCATTGTGGTGACCTGCGACTTACTGTTGGCGAAGAACGCGGTGAGCACGCAATCGCAATTCAAACAACCGTAACCCGATCGCTGTCACGCGAGGCAATTTCTGCCGGCATGATGGGACTACTCGATCGCACTCCCGCTGAGCGCCGAATAGTTGCCTCAATCTTGCGTGAAGGCAGCTCGACTCTTGAAGAAATTTCTGCACGCTTAACTGAATTTGATCCGGCTGAACTTTCTAAAGCGATTGATCTTTTACTAAGCGATGGCGCTCTACGCGAAAGTGACGGGCGCTACTCCGTCATTCAGAAGCGAGCAGTTAAAGCAGGCGGCAGGGCGTTGCTCGACAAGCTCAACTTCGACTAGTCAAGTTGCTCACAATTAAACAAGATGCTTTGTACTGTCGGGTCGCTCTCAGGTAGCCCATAGTTGTCTAACAAGAATGCCGACACTGCGGCCTTGGTGACTTCTCGAAGTGGCACTTGCTTACCTGCTGGGAGTATTTTGAGATTCACACTCATTGGCACAAACTCAACGTCCCCATATTTCTGCCAATGTTTTCCGTGAATCGGCTCACGGTATTCGATGGCGGGACTCACGTGCCCCATGCGCTTCCAGCCTGCGACATGTTTTGACTGAATCTCGCTCATCATCGCTTGGAGTTCAATTCCTTTGGCTTGCGCATCCGCATCGCACCAAGCTTCAGCAAAGGCGTTGAAATCTGTAAGCCATTCACTCGGCAATCCGGCTCGCACGTCTTGATCTACCGCCATGTAATGACGAAGGATGACTTTGCGGTCAAGATTCACATGAAAGACACACTCCCCGCAGGGTTTGCCATCTACCAACAACAGCCACTGGTGCTCGATCACATTCGGCTGGGCAGCGCCATGGAGCCAAGTCCGTTCAAAATCACTAACAGCCCACGGGTAACTTGCCTCAAAGTGTCGAAGGTGAACTGCCTGAAGTGCACGAAGCGCCTCTTCATGGGTGCCGGGCAGCACATCGATGACCGACATCCCTGGGATGCCGATAATTTCTGTGCTGCCACCAAGGCTCATGATTGGGTTGGTTCTTCTCTCATTCGACGCCGCATTTCAGCCGCTTTTGCCGCAATATCGGCGAACCCTTCGCTTTCGGTGATCTCCTTCACTGCTTCTGAGCGACGGGACTGATCAATCTCCACTTTCAACCGGGTAACTTCTTGCTTCAGGGATTGCTCACGAGCTGCAACTTTGGATGCCATGAGTGCGAAGGATTCGGCCAAGGTGTACATCTCATCACGCAAACGTGAGCGCATAAGGGACTTAACGTTGAGGTCATATTCCCCATCTGCAATACGTGAAGTAGCCACAGTCAAACGCTTCAAGCGACGAACAATATTCGTTGAGATAAGCAGCACTAGAGCAACCAGTACGATGTAGCTGATGATGAGTGCTGGCAACACTTTTGCGCGAACATCAGCCTGAACTTGAGCGACGTAGTCAAGTGAGTAGTCCTGACCAATGCCACCTACAGATTGACCACTCTTATCAAGAATCGGGGTGTAGGTCGAAATCCAGGAACCATATGCATCTGTGTATGCCGGTTGCTGCGTAGTTTTGGTCAAACCTTGAGTCATCAGTTTGTACGTAAGATCATCCGTGACATCGGCAAGAGGCACTTTGAAGTGGTAGCCGGTCTGAGGCTCGCGATAGTAGCCCGACGAAGCGGAGGTGTAGAGCTTGCCGTCTTTGGGGTCCTTAAACCAGGTGTAGGTTCCTGCCTTCACGACGTTATAAACAGTGAAGAGATCTGATGCAACTGACTTATAGAGCGGACTTGTTGGATAACCAAAGCCAGTCTCATCTTTTGCGTCAGGAACAGCAGGCACTGAAGCATTCAAAGCAGCGAAGTCATCGCCATTTACCGTCTTTGTCGCACCCTCAACGTGAAGGGTGAGTTCACTTGAAAGGCGATCTTGTGTTGTATTAGCGGTTAAGTCCAGGATGAACCATCCGATGAAGGCGAAAATGATCGTGAAGAGTCCAACGAAACTGAAGGTGAGCTTCCAGCGAAGCGAAAGATTAATATGTCGATCATCGTGACCATCATCAGCGCTAGTCACTGGGGCCTTCATCGTGCTTGCCATAATTCTCCTTGGATTCCTTGTGAACAGAAAATATGTGTCCTACCCGTCAGGGTGTGACGTCGATGCTTTTGCTTTGTAAAAGTTCAAGAATAAGGTCGCGATTCTTCATCAAGATAACTTCTTCTGGAGAGATTGAAATTTTGAATCCAGCTTCAAGCTCTTCGACAATCCCTAAGTGCACAAGTGAGTCCCAGTCAGTCGTAACTTGGTAGTGAATTTCATCCCAATTCACGGGCTCCTCGAGTTGCAATAGCGTGATAAGAATGTCATCAACTCGTGACACATTACCTATTGCGCTACTCATTTGAGATTTTTCCTTTTGATATTTCTTCTAGCCGAAATCAAGGGTTCGGTTTTGCTTGCGCCGACGTAGTCGCCAGTTCATCAGGCTGTCTTCCCACCCTTTGATCACCTTGATCGATAAAGGAATTGCTGCTACTGCGATAAGTGTTGCGATAATCGATGAAATCCAGAACCGATCAAACACGAAGCCGACCGCCACAATTGGCGCAGCCATGATCAAACCCGTCGCAACGGGCAAAAGATCGATAATGAACGAGACCCTGGTGCGTCTCTCATCTGGAACGAGCGCTAAAGCCCCTCGCCGTGCATTTTCATCCAGGCTCCACCGAGGTAAGCGCCAGACGGTGATGGCCACGATGATAATTGCGACCGAACCCATAGCAGCGCCAACCGTCATAACGATGCCTGCAATTACTGCAGCAATCGGGAGCAAAATCAACGTGCCAGGAATGCCAATTTTCGCCGCGATGCGCTCAGCAAAGAAATATTGAATGGCAAGACATCCGGCTAGCCCAATGAGCCAAGCACCAGCAAACAACACTTGTAGCTCTTGCGCATCTCGTCCAATAATGTCTCCCGCTCCTACACTAAAGCCCATCACGATGGTAGTTCCACCTACGAAAGACAGCATCGAAGCAGATAACAGGTAGCGCCAAATTGGCACACCGGTGATAAATCCCCAAGCGCTCTTGAAGGACTCTGGATAACTCTCTGCTTTGGCTGTTCCTTGCGCTGCGTGACTTCCGCGCAATACCCGAGGCAACCAGATAGCAATACCCACGCAAACGATCGGAGAGATGATGAGCAGTGACGTGAGCGAAACGTCTAAGTTCTTCAATATTGAAGGACTCACAAATGCCACACCAAGTCCCAAGAATTGGCCTACATAGGTCCAGGCCACCAACCAGCCGAAAATTTTCTGACCTTCAGCGACGTTGAATTCATCACCGGCAAGGCTCCAAATGAGTAAGGGCACCAAGAAATTTAGTTGATCAGCTAGTAGCCAGATGAGGCCGGTAGCAATGATTGGCGTGATACCTGCTGAGATAAATACGAGAGCGACAACAAAGACCAAAGCATAGGCCAGTGATACGTAACGCAAGACTCGCAATCGAGCTGCTTGATCCACGAAACGGAACTGAGCCAAGCCAAGCAAGATCAGGCCTAGGCCACCAAGCGGGTAGATGTAGAGCAGGGACTGTGTTCCGGCGAGGGCAATCATCTGGCTCGATGCGACAACTTCTGTAACGAAGCCCGCGAAAAATATTGCAGCAAGCGCAACTGCCATTGGGATTGCACGACGTTTGAGTGACGCTCCACCCATTTCGGAACGAAACTCACCGTGCTCACGTCGTTCAATGACAACCTCAGGCACGATCGCCTCGTCACCGCGCGCCTGTACTTCGGCCTTACGCGTGGCTAAGAAATCCCAGGGATCGTCTGTACTTTTTGTTTCTGATTTGTTCGACACAGGAACCTCAAGGGCAGGACTCGTTGATTCGCTTGTCCGCTTGGGAAGAAAATCCCAAACGTCCTCTGCATCTTCATCTTGTGCCATAAGAAATTATTGAGTAACTCGTTGCGCAATAATCCTGATCTGCTCTGACCAGTCGTGATCCGGGCTAGTCAAAGAGAACAGTCCCGCGGATGCGTTTTGCACCACTTCTTCAGCGAGCGGCAAAATCGCAGCAGTCTCGGATGCGTACGCAGCGGTCATCTGATCACGGAGGTCAGCCGTATCAACACCTCTAGGGACCTTGTTCACCACTAAGTAGAGCGCTGGTACGCCGAGTTTGCGGGCAATATCTACCGTTACTGCTGTGCCTTGGAAATCCTGACGGTCTGGACGCAGAATCAACAGCAGGATGTCGCTGATGGTGATGGACAGCAGCGTCTCTTCATTCAAACCAGGGTGAGTATCAATCAGTAGGTAGTCCAGCTGAAGATCTTTTGCCAAGTCACGGAAACCATCGTTGAGGGTTCCGACGTCGTAACCTTCACGCAGGACTCGTGCAATATCTCCGGCTTTCATGCTGGAAGGAACAAGGAACAAGGCTCCACCTGGTGCAACTGGTGCACTCGCGGCAATCACCGAAGTCACATCGTGCGCAGCATCTTTGATCGCAATTTTGCCCCACAGGTAATCATTCAGGGTGTTGTCGAGATCATCGGAGAACCCAAAAAGCACATGGATTCCTGGGCTCTGAATATCGGTATCGATCACGCCAACTCGATGACCCATCGCAGCCAACTGCCCGCCAAGGTTTGACGTGGTGTTGCTCTTGCCGGTGCCACCACGAAATGAGTGAATGGAAATAACGGTGGTCATGAAGAACTCCCTCAAATCAAACGGTCAGCGGAACGCTCCTCATCGTAGGGGGTGAGCTCGTTAAGCGTCGCGAAAACCCCCTGCGCCATCAGTCCAATGCGGCAAAAAGCTGAGCCCGACGTGCCGCACGACGTCTTTGCACCATACCTCGGCCACCAACCTCTTTGGCTTGATCAACTACGCCTTTCATGAGTTCTTCAACTCCATCATTTGCGTAGACCCACGCCCCGGTATCCACAGCAGGATCAGCCAGCCATTGGGTGACCAGGATGTCACCGGCGTGGGCTTGCGATGCCGGACGAAATTCAGGGATGTAGGTGCCAAAACCTAAGCCAAGCTCAGTGAGTCCTGCTCCGACAAGCGCCAGCGCAGGTTGATTCGCTGGCAGTCGAACCTGAACATATTCAGCCCCTGATCGACGCATCTGCTCCATCGCTGAATCAACGGCTTCCACGAGATCCTCACCGGCGACCGTCACTTCCACGATGCCCATTCGATTGCTCGCATCAAAACGCGTTGCCAACTGGGATTCTTTGGAAATGACCGCCATCCGTTCCAAGTCAGCAAATGTTCGAGGCCACTGTGAAAATTCAAGGATTGATTGAACAAAGGGTAGATACGGTGCTGGGATTGAAATGCTCGCCGATGTGAGTGGCTTCAATGCGGTGTAAGCAACGGACAGCGAAGTGCGCTCGGTAAGCATCCCTTGAGTGATCCCCACTTGCATGAGCGGTTGCGAATAATGCAGATAAGCACCAACCATGGTTGCGCCCTCTGTTAATGCGATGTGTTGTGTAGCCGAATGGGTGAGTACTGGTTCGCGCAGGCGGCCAGCAATCCCAGCAGCTATCAAGCGTTCAAGCAAACGATCGCCAACTTGTTGCGCCAGGCCACGCTTGCGAAACGCGGGATCAGTAACAGTGACACCGGTTTCTACCACGCTCGGCGACAGGAATAAGGCTCCCCAATGGGCTGCAATTCGACCATCTTGCGTAACGGCGACTTCGCCGATGCGCTCACCCGACGAAATCATTGCAGCCACGCGATCCGGATAATAGAAATCACCATTTGGATACGACCATCCGTAACAACGGTAGATGGTGCGCGTAAGTTCAACTGCATCTGCTGGCACAAGCATTCTCAACGTTACTGGTTCGGCGGTTAACTCAACTTCGGCATCAGGATGCTCGATGCCATCAAGGTCAAGGATCTGGTGATAAGACGGCAAGGGAAAACGAACCTGCGTGACGTTTCCGTCGCCACTTGCACTCGCACTGATGCTCGTCATTACTCCGTGATCGAGTAGTGGAAGTACTGAGTCGGGCGGTCCTACGATTGGTAATCCGCGATCATGTAACGAAAGCATGAGCTCACTGCCCTCGTTTATCACCTTGATAACAAGTTCGGTGCTCTCTTCGCCACCACTTAACCTGGCGGTCGCATCGGTAGCAAGGAGAGTCATCACTAAACCCGCTCCTTCGCCGGCAACTCCAAGCGAAGCCACTGCGGTTCGCGCTGCAGCGCTTAGCACTGCAATACCTGCTGTGTTGGCTTCGGCGGTCAATGAAAACATGTGAACACCCTAGGCCCCACCTTCAGGAGATGTGGACGATCGGGCTAGGCGCTCGTAGGGCCCACATCACAACTGCCGCCGCGGCAGCGACATTAAGTGAGTCAACTCCCCCAGCCATGGGAATGCGAACCTTGAGATCACATTCCGACACCGTGCGATCAGAAAGGCCCTCGCCTTCGGCTCCAAAGACCATAGCTAGGCGGACAGGTGGATTACTGGCTAAGTCGTCAAGAGAGATGGAATCCTGTGCCAAGGCAAATGCGGCAACACTGAATCCAGCGGCTTTCAAGATTTCACAGTCTCGCTGCCAATCAATGCGCGTCCACGGCACTTGAAACACCGTGCCCATGCTGACCCGAATTGAGCGTCGATACAGGGGATCTGCGCATTGTTCGGTGATGAGCACTGCGTCTGCGCCAATACCAGCGACCGAGCGAAAGATAGCACCGACATTGGTGTGGTCGACAACGCCGTCAAGAATTACGATACGTCGCAGATCAGATTTTAAAAGGTCAGGAAGTGACGGTAAGGCTGGGCGTTGCATCGAGGCAAGCGCACCTCGATGCACATGGAAGCCGGCGATTTTTTCAAGTTCGGACTCTTCTGCGATGAAGACTGGAGTATTCGGGAATCGACTAGCAACTTCTTCGATGAGTTCACTCATTCGCGGCAACCAATGATCTGACATCAAGAGCGATCGTGGTTGATGTCCTGCCCGTAATGCGCGAAGAATAACTTTGGCACTCTCGGCAATGTATAAACCATGAGCTGCTTCAAAACTTGTGCGTAAGGCAACGTCAGTGAGGTCAATGTAATCACCAAGTCGTGCATCACTTTTTGCATCAACATGCTCAATTGGCATTGATTCACCTCTCCTGTAAATAAGAGAAGGGGAAGGACAATGTCCTTCCCCTTCTCTTGCGTTACTGAGTTTCTTAGTTATGCGTTGTATCCGCGGAAGTCGAAATCTTCCAGAGGTACAGCAGCACCTGAATTGGCTGCAAAGCCGGTGTAATCAAGTTCGTCATAATTGGCGAACGTTGCGTACATTGCATTCTTTGCTTCTTCAGTTGGCTCAACTCGAATGTTGCGGTACTGCGGCATGCCCGTACCTGCCGGAATGAGCTTGCCGAGGATGACGTTTTCCTTGAGCCCGAGCAATGGATCGCTCTTGCCGTGGATAGCAGCATCGGTGAGCACGCGGGTAGTTTCCTGGAAGGAAGCAGCCGACAACCATGATTCAGTTGCAAGAGATGCCTTGGTGATACCCATGAGTTCTGGACGGCCAGCTGCTGGAGTTCCACCTTCGGAAACCACGCGACGGTTCGTCGTTTCGAACTTATTGCGCTCAATGACATCACCAGTGAGGAAGCCTGAGTCGCCGTCATCAATAATCGTGACGCGCTTGAGCATCTGACGAACGATGACTTCAATGTGCTTGTCATGGATCGATACACCCTGTGAGCGATAGACCTCTTGCACCTGATCAACCAAGTACAACTGGACTGCGCGCTGACCAAGAATACGAAGCACCTGCTTTGGATCAACTGCACCAACGGTGAGCTGATGACCAACCTGCACATGCTGTCCGTCTTCAACGAGCAAGCGGGTGCGCTTTGACACTGGCTGCGCGATTTCTTCGCTGCCATCGTCTGGAACAACCACAAGCTTGCGAGTCTTGTCAGTGTCATCGACACGAACGCGGCCAGTGACCTCACTGATTGGTGCGACACCCTTAGGGGTGCGAGCCTCAAAGAGTTCAACAATACGTGGAAGACCGTGCGTGATGTCCTCGCCTGCCACACCGCCGGTGTGGAAAGTACGCATGGTGAGCTGAGTTCCAGGCTCACCAATTGACTGAGCTGCAACGATGCCGATGGCCTCGCCGACGTCAACCAACTTGCCGGTTGCCATTGACTTGCCGTAACACATTGCGCACGTACCGACCTTGCTCTCGCAGGTAAGTACTGAGCGGGTGCGCACTTCTGTTGCACCCAAGGCTATGAGTTCTTCAAGGCGAACAGTGGTGAGTTCTTCACCAGACAGTGCGATGACCTTGCCGTCAACCTCAACGTCGCGACCAAGCACACGAGTGCTGACAGCAGTGTCGATGTTGTCGAGCTGCACCACAACGCCGCCGCGCAATTCACCAATTTGAATTGCTGTGCTGCGCTCGGTGAAGCAATCAACTTCGCGAACGATGACGTCCTGTGACACGTCGACAAGGCGACGAGTCAAGTAGCCGGAGTCAGCGGTACGAAGTGCGGTATCAGCAAGACCCTTACGAGCACCGTGCGTTGAGATGAAGTATTCCAGAACCGACAAGCCTTCACGGAAGTTGGACTTGATAGGACGCGGAATAATCTCGCCCTTTGGGTTAGCGACCAGACCACGCATACCTGCGATCTGACGAACCTGCATGAAGTTACCTCGCGCGCCGGAGTCAACCATCATGTGGACTGGGTTGTTGCGAGGGAAGTTCGCCTGCATGGCCTGAGCAACTTCGTCAGTTGCGCGAGTCCAGATCTCAATGAGTTCTTGACGACGCTCTGAGTCAGTAATCAAACCACGCTCGTACTGCTGCTGCACCTTGTCGGCGAAGCCTTCTGCAACTGCAAGCAACGCTGCCTTGCCCGGAGGAGTAACAACATCGGAAATCGAAATTGTTACACCCGAACGAGTAGCCCAGTAGAAGCCAAGTGCCTTGAGCTTGTCGAGAGTCTCTGCAACGTCAACCTTTGCATAACGCTCAGCAAGGTTGTTCACTACAGCGCCCAACATGCGCTTATCAATTTGAGCATTGACGAATGGGAAATCCGCAGGCAATGCCTCATTGAAGATTGCGCGACCAAGTGTGGTCTTCAGGATGAATGGTTCTCCTGGAGTCCAACCCTCCGGAGCTTCGAAATCTTCTGGTGGAAGACCCTCACTCAAGCGGATCAAGATATCGGACTGACGTGAAAGTACCTTCGCATCAAAGGCCATGTACGCCTCGGCGATTGAGGAGAAGGCACGGCCTTCACCTTCGGCGCCTGGCTCGTTCATTGTCAAGGAATAGATACCAAGAACCATGTCCTGCGTTGGCGTGGTGATTGCACGACCGTTTGCTGGCGACAAAATGTTGTTGCTCGACAGCATGAGGATGCGTGCTTCAGCCTGTGCTTCAGCGCTCAATGGAAGGTGGACTGCCATCTGGTCACCGTCGAAGTCTGCGTTGAACGCAGTACATACCAGCGGGTGAATCTGAATGGCCTTGCCTTCAATGAGTTGTGGTTCGAATGCCTGGATACCCAAACGGTGCAGGGTAGGAGCACGGTTCAGCAGCACTGGATGCTCGGTGATGACTTCTTCAAGTACGTCCCACACAACTGAACGTGAACGTTCAACCATGCGCTTTGCACTCTTGATGTTCTGAGCGTGATTGAGATCAACCAAGCGCTTCATCACGAAAGGCTTGAAGAGCTCAAGTGCCATCTGCTTTGGCAGGCCGCACTGGTGCAACTTCAGCTGAGGACCAACAACGATGACCGAACGACCTGAATAGTCAACGCGCTTTCCAAGCAGGTTCTGACGGAAACGACCTTGCTTGCCCTTGAGCATGTCTGAAAGTGACTTGAGTGCACGGTTACCTGGACCGGTAACTGGGCGGCCACGACGACCGTTGTCGAACAACGCGTCAACAGCTTCTTGAAGCATGCGCTTTTCGTTGTTCACGATGATCTCAGGAGCCCCAAGATCAAGCAGACGCTTCAAGCGGTTGTTGCGGTTGATCACACGACGGTAAAGGTCGTTGAGATCGGAAGTCGCGAAACGTCCGCCATCAAGTTGAACCATCGGACGCAAGTCAGGTGGAATAACTGGAACAGCGTCAAGCACCATTCCCGTTGGGGAGTTCGTGGTGGTCAAGAAGGCGTTAACAACCTTGAGACGCTTCAGCGCACGGGTCTTCTTTTGACCCTTGCCGTTGATGGTGATGTCGCGAAGGATCGTGTTCTCTTCTTCGAGATCGAATGACTGCAACCGCTTTTGAATTGCGGCTGCGCCCATACTGCCGTCAAACCAACGACCGTAACGATCACGCATTTCACGGAACAACATTTCGTCGCCTTCAAGGTCTTGGACCTTAAGGGTGCGGAAGCGATCGAATACGCGGTCTAGGCGTTCAAGTTCGGTGTCAGCACGACGACGAACTGCTGCCATTTCACGTTCACCAGACTCGCGAACCTTACGGCGCACATCAGCCTTGGCGCCCTCAGCTTCGAGTTCAGCAAGATCTGACTCGAGCTTCTTGGCGCGAGCGTCAATGTCTGAATCGCGACGGTTAGCAATCTGCTTCTTCTCGACACCGAGTTGGTTTTCCAATGAAGGCAATGCTTCATGGCGACCTTCAACATCGACCCACGTGATCATGTAAGCAGCGAAGTAGATGACCTTCTCAAGATCCTTGGGAGCAAGATCAAGCAGGTAACCAAGACGACTTGGCACACCCTTGAAGTACCAGATATGAGTAACAGGAGCAGCAAGCTCGATATGACCCATGCGCTCACGGCGAACCTTGGCGCGAGTTACCTCGACACCACAGCGCTCACAGATGATGCCCTTGAATCGCACGCGCTTGTACTTACCGCAGTAGCACTCCCAGTCGCGAGTAGGTCCGAAGATCTTCTCGCAGAACAAGCCGTCTTTCTCTGGCTTGAGAGTGCGGTAGTTAATTGTTTCTGGCTTCTTTACTTCACCGTATGACCACGTGCGGACGTCATCCGCTGTGGCAAGGCCGATGCGTAATTCGTCGAAGAAGTTAACGTCTAACACTGATGTGTCCTTCGTTCATTTGCAGGAAGTTGGCTAAGGATGGGCTTTAAGTTTCTAAAGCTCGTCGACACTGCTGCGCTCTGGGCGAGATAGGTCAATACCGAGTTCCTCGGCGGTGCGGAAGACATCTTCATCAGTGTCGCGAAGTTCAATGAGCTGACCATTACTGGACAACACCTCAACGTTGAGACACAACGATTGCATTTCCTTGACGAGAACCTTGAATGACTCAGGAATTCCTGGTTCAGGAACATTCTCGCCCTTGACGATGGCTTCGTACACCTTCACGCGACCAAGCACGTCATCGGACTTAATGGTCAAGAGCTCTTGAAGTGCATAGGCAGCGCCGTATGCCTCAAGTGCCCAAACTTCCATTTCGCCGAAGCGCTGGCCACCGAACTGTGCTTTACCGCCCAATGGTTGCTGGGTGATCATCGAGTATGGGCCAGTTGAACGTGCGTGGATCTTGTCGTCAACCAAGTGGAGAAGCTTCAAGATGTAGATGTAACCAACTGTTACGCGGCCTGGGTAAGGCTCGCCACTACGTCCGTCATACAACTGCGCTTTGCCATCTGCACCAACGAGCGTGAAGCCGTCATCGGTAGGCAATGTTGATTCCAGAACCAATGCAAGTTCTTCTTCGCGAGCACCATCGAACACTGGTGTTGCCACCTTGGTACGTCGCTCTGCTGACTGAACGCCAGCAGGAAGGTTCTTGGCACGTGGGTCGGTTGGGTCAACCTTCCAGCCTGTTGCTGCAGCCCAACCCAAGTGAGTTTCAAGAATCTGGCCGACGTTCATACGTCCTGGAACACCAAGTGGGTTCAAGACGATGTCGACTGGAGTTCCGTCTTCAAGGAATGGCATGTCTTCGGCAGGAAGGATCTTTGAAATAACACCCTTGTTGCCATGTCGACCAGCGAGCTTGTCACCTTCGGTGATTTTACGCTTCTGGGCGATGTAGACACGAACCAAGCGGTTCACGCCTGGTGGCAACTCGTCGCCTTCGTCGCGATCAAAGACGCGAACGCCGATGACCTTGCCGGACTCACCGTGTGGAACCTTGAGCGAGGTATCGCGAACTTCACGAGCCTTCTCACCAAAGATTGCACGAAGCAGACGCTCTTCAGGGGTGAGTTCAGTTTCGCCCTTTGGAGTGACCTTGCCAACGAGAACGTCGCCAGGAACAACATCTGCACCGATGCGAATGATGCCGCGATCATCAAGATCGGCGAGCACTTCTTCGGAAACGTTTGGAATATCGCGAGTGATTTCCTCTGGACCAAGCTTCGTGTCGCGAGCATCAACTTCGTGTTCTTCAATGTGGATCGAAGAAAGTACGTCGTCTTGCACGAGACGCTGGTTCAAAATAATCGCGTCCTCGTAGTTATGTCCTTCCCATGACATGAATGCCACGAGGAGGTTTTTGCCGAGGGCCATTTCGCCAAGTTCAGTTGAAGGTCCGTCAGCCAAAATCTGACCAACTTCAACACGATCGTTCTCACTCACAACCGGGCGCTGGTTAAAGCATGTGCCTTGGTTTGAACGATGGAACTTCTGCATGCTGTAAACCATGTATTCGCCGTTGTCCTGCATGACCGTTACTGCATCAGCGGAAACTTCAGTGACGACACCGGCGAGCTTTGCAGTGACGATGTCTGCTGCGTCGTATGCCGCACGGAATTCCATGCCGGTTCCGACCAATGGCGCCTCTGCGCGAAGCAATGGCACGGCCTGACGCTGCATGTTGGAACCCATGAGCGCGCGGTTTGCATCGTCATGCTCAAGGAACGGAATCATTGCGGTTGCTACCGACCACAACTGACGTGGTGAAACGTCCATGTAGTCAACGTCGCCAGGAAGGATGTAATCAACTTCGCCACCCTTACGGCGAACAAGCACGCGATCATCGAGCATCTTGCCGTTGGAGTCGATCGTGGTGTTTGCCTGAGCAACCACGTGCAGATCTTCTTCATCAGCTGTCAGGTAGTCGACCTCATCAAGAACGCGACCGTTAACAACCTTGCGGTAAGGAGTTTCGATGAAACCAAAAGCGTTGACGCGACCATAGGTTGCAAGTGAACCGATCAGGCCAATGTTTGGGCCTTCAGGGGTTTCAATTGGACACATGCGGCCGTAGTGCGACGGGTGAACGTCACGGACTTCGAAGCCTGCACGCTCACGAGACAAACCACCCGGTCCAAGTGCTGAAAGACGACGCTTGTGCGTCAAACCAGCAAGTGGGTTGGTCTGGTCCATGAACTGCGACAACTGGGAAGTTCCGAAGAACTCCTTGATCGAAGCAACGACTGGACGAATGTTGATCAGGGTCTGCGGCGTGATTGCTTCCACATCCTGCGTGGTCATGCGCTCGCGAACAACGCGCTCCATGCGGGACAGCCCTGTGCGAATCTGATTCTGAATCAATTCACCAACGGTGCGAAGACGACGGTTGCCGAAGTGGTCGATGTCGTCAGTCTCAACGCGGATTGCGCCGCGAGGACCTTCAATTGACGCCTCACTTGCGTGCAGGCAGACCAAGTACTCAACCGTCTGCACGATGTCTTCGAGAGTCAAGACACTTTGTGTCAACGGCAGATCAAGACCAAGCTTCTTGTTGATCTTGTAGCGCCCGACCTTGGCTAGGTCGTAACGCTTTGAGTTGAAGTAAAAGTTATCGAGCAAGTTACGTGCGTTATCAAGTGTTGGTGGTTCGCCAGGACGCAGCTTGCGGTAGATATCAAGGAGTGCATCATCCTGAGTTGCGATGTGATCCTTTTCAAGGGTTGCCATGAAAGTTTCGTACTTACCGAAACGTTCTGCGATTTCCTCGGTGGTCATGCCAAGTGCCTTCAAGAGCACAGTGACGGGCTGCTTGCGCTTGCGATCAACGCGAACTGCAACAAGATCTTTCTTATCAATTTCAAACTCAAGCCATGCGCCCCGGCTTGGAATGATCTTGCAGGCAAAGACGTCTTTGTCAGTTGCCTTGTCGACCGAGCGATCAAAGTAGACGCCAGGTGAGCGAACGATCTGTGACACAACAACACGCTCGGTGCCGTTGATGACGAAGGTGCCCTTATTGGTCATAAGTGGGAAGTCGCCCATGAACACGGTTTGGGACTTAATTTCGCCAGTTTCGTTGTTCATGAACTCCGCAGTTACGAACAACGGTGCTGAGTACGTGAAGTCTTTATCTTTGCACTGATCAACGGTGTACTTGGGAGGCTCAAAGCGGTGGTCGCGGAATGACAGCGACATAGCGCCAGCGAAGTCCTCGATTGGACTGATCTCTTCAAATATCTCCGTGAGACCTGAAGCCTGAGGAATCTCGTTATTACCGTCTGAGATCGACTGAGCAACAACCACTTTCCACTCTTCGCGACCCAACAGCCAGTCAAAGCTCGAGGTCTGCAGCTTCAAGAGGTCTGGTGCAGCAAGCGGCTCTCGAATCTTTGCGAACGAAGCTCGGTGCAGATCAGGAGAAAGCGGCGTGACGTTTGACGTACGCGTGGTGGCCAAAGTAGTTCCTTCCACAGGGCGCTAATTTCAAGCTTGCGCTACCTGAAACAATACCGACAATCCGGACAGTCAAGAAGTGAACTCCTGAGGCATCCGGTCATGTATGCAATGAGATGGCAGCGCGAAGCAGCAGCATACCCGTAGGGCAAACCGCTGTCGACCCCGCCCCCATCAGCGATCACCCTCGATGTCAGTCCGGTGGCCAAAATCTTTGACAGCTGCAAGCTGGCACTTCCGGACAGATCCTCGGTAACCGGTATGGAAAACGGGACTGCGCTGCAAACGATGGACCCCAAAGTCCAAAAGGTCAAGCATATTGTCTGAAAAAGGCGAATCTGTGGAAGAAATCATTCGAAAACGGACTTAACGTCGAAGATCAACTATGGCCCAAGAACTATGGCCGAACAACGAAGAAGGGGCCGACCCGAAGGTCAGCC
>Ga0114974_10000228_pt1 | contig 49390 bp, 41 predicted proteins | sample S_130206_EF_Meta_FD_87318 | JGI IMG/M metagenome (GOLD analysis project Ga0114974, IMG submission 87318) | Freshwater microbial communities from Lake Simoncouche, Canada to study carbon cycling - S_130206_EF_MetaG | ecosystem: Environmental > Aquatic > Freshwater > Lake | place: Lake...
ATTTCTATTATAACATCCACATAAGGAGTAGTTCAATGAGATTGTCTCTTCCATTATAGTTACATATTATATCAAACTATCTTTATATATTATCATTTTATCATTTTCATTGGGCGGTTCAAATACCAATGACCCTGTAAATAGGCATCCGCTAAATCATCTTTTTTTTTATGATTTTTAAAATGCATTAACCAAACTTCATTTTCAGGATTAATCTCTCTTAATTCATTTAAAATGGTTTCCATAACCTTAATCCCTTCTTTTTTGCGTGCACTGTAGGTTGAAATATCTGTTTCAAATAAATCAACGTGGCCTTTTAATTTATTTGCGGCAGATATAAATTCAATCTTGGTAATATTATTCATAATAAAATATTGAGCAATCATTCCTTGTAATGTTTTCATGCGATTCGCGATAGGACTAATTTGATTTTCAATCACAATGCAATCAATTGTATTTATATGATGGTTTAACTCTTTATCAAACGCATTTCGCATTGCTATTCCTAGGTGGACCAAATCAAAATCATTTGCACTTATTGTTGCAACGGTGGATAATACGTTTTTTTCTATAAATTCTGTAATAACTTTAAATATATATTCCTTTTTCATTTTATTCATAGGAGTGTGAGTGTGAGAGTTATCATCATTATTATTATTATTATTATTATCATTATCATTTGTTAAAGGAATGTTATAATCAACAATTACCTTGTTTAGATCGGCTAATTTCATCTTTTTAATTTTTGTTAAAGAGAGATTAGATGTAGGAATAATTAATCCTGATTTTTTAGAATGGGTTAAACATAAGTAGGATGGTGTAGTATGACAATGGTTTACATATTTTGAAGGTTTCTTACACTCCGCTATAGAGCATTTCGGAATCTCTCCACACAAATTAATAACATCCCATTGAATAATATTATTATGAACTGTATCTGTATTTGTATTTGGATGTGCTGGTGTTGAGGATTCCATTAAACAATATGCTAAATTTTTAATACCAACATCAATACTAAGTATTTTCATTTTTGATTAATAGTAATATTATGTTAATAGTAATATTATGTGTTTAATAAGTATTAGTAATTATAAGTATTAACAAATATAAGTATTAACAAATATAAGTATTAACAAATATAAGTATTAACAAATATAAGTATTAACAAATATAAGTATTAACAAATATAAGTATTAACAAATATAAGTATTAACAAATATAAGATATTATATAATAGTTATAATATTAGATCATATCATAGTAAACTATGCCAAAAAATGAAAATGAAAATAAAACTATAACTATGAATAACGATGATATAAAATCTCTCATTGAATTAAATAAAAAAATGTATAAGGAACTAAAAGAACAGAAAAAAATAATAGAGGAACTACAAAAAGAACATGCAAAAATTGTTGACAATACCGAAAAAATGTGTAATCATATTAATTTTATTAATAATACCTATGATAATATAAAAAATGGCTATTTCTTCAAAAGTTTATTCAAATAATATTGTTTTTTATACTGATACTGATACTGATATTGATAATAGTAAATTATAAATTATGTATAAATCTATAAATTATAATTCTGTATAAATTAATTTGCTCTCGGAATTCCATTGGATAACAATTCAGTTTGCGATATAACTGGTGTTACCATTCTTGATTGTAAAGCGACATCAGATAAATATAAATTTTTCAGATCACTATTTTCATATCCGTATTTGGCAGTTGTTTCTAAACACGATTTAAATAAATAGGGTGAGTTATTAGATGCTGGCATACCATTTCCATACGATGCCATATTTGCGCAGCAATTATCACACGCCGCAGTTTGATTATATTGAATAATTGCATCGGCATTTTTGCATAAATATTGGCGATATTGAGCATTTGATGTTATACCTGCTTCTTTTTTAATATATTCGTTTAAAGAACCACCTGGTTGCCAATTAGTATAATTTCTACCGTCATTCATTATCGGTGGAAAGTCGCGATATATGTTATTAGAACCACTGTAGCATGTTCCCCAACTCATTTGTATATATATAATATAAAAAAATGAGTTTATACAAATCGGATATTATACCATTATTATAATACTATTTATTGCATATTTAATTTATTGCATATTTAATTTATTGCATATTTAATTTATTTCTTAAGTAATGCCAATAACTCGGGTTTTTTAAGTTTTCGTGCATCTTCTTTTGACGTTAATTTTTTAGTAGTAACTATTGTGCGTAAATCATCCACTTTCATAGATTCATAGGATTGAGGCGTGTCCGAAGTTGTAGGAGCGTCTAAAGATAATGTTTCATCAGTAATTTCACTAATAGAAGAAGTAGTAGCAGTGGAATGTTCGTTTCCTCTATCGGAATCACTGGTAGATAATACTTCAAATGCCAATACAGAAATAGATGAATTATCATTATTCAATCCGAATTCAGTTAAATGAACAATATCATTTAAATTTAATTGTTTAAAACCTTGATTAAGGACTTGTTGTTCCTCTTCATCTGCATCTTCATCTGCATCTTCATCTGCATCACTTTCACTATCACTATCACTATCACTTTCACTATCACTGTCATCTTCATCATCAGAAACTTCTATTTTTTGGACAACCTTCATTGCTTCCGGTGAAGCTAAATAAGATTCATTGTTGGTTGGCAAACTTGATTCGCAGTGATTATACATTGCATTTCCTCCACCTCTAATATCTTGCTGAACATTGCTAATAAATGCAGTCAACACCTTATTTTGCTTTTCAACTACGTGCTTAATCTCAGCTAAACGCAGATTAAAATAAACAAACAGTGCAGCGCAACACAAAAAAGTTATTAAAATTGGAATCGGACTAATACCACAAAGATTCATTATTGAATATCAATAATATATTTTAAATAGTTATTAAACGAATTAATATATTTTATTTCTGAAAAATTAAATTTCCATCTCATTTAATGTTGATGTGGTAGTTTCTATTATTTCCCGAGGATAGTTTAAATCCTTTAATACCTTAATACCGCCTTTAATTGTAGATATGCCTTCTTCTAATTTATAGGTATACTTAAAATCATCTGTGGTTGTATCTATTTTCATGTGACAATTATGCAACTTATCTTCTTTTTCTAAACGACGGCATAAATCAAGAAAATGCGTAGTTAATACAAAATTCACATTATCGTGTCTATTTAAAAATTTCAGGTAAGCATAAGCACTACTAATTGCTTCATAAGGGTTCGTTCCCGAATACAGTTCGTCAAACACACAAAAATGTCTTTCATCGTTGCTCTTCACTTTTTTCTTTCTAAAGCTTTCATCTCCATTTTGTTCGTCGGCTATATCAGTTGTTTTCGTAATATGGTTAAGTATATCTTTACACCGTTTTGCCTCTGCTTGAAATAAACTATCTCTTCCCGAAGTATCTGGTATATTAATATAACAATGTATCATATCATATGGGTTTATAGTTGCCTTAGTGTAGAAACCAAAACCAACTTGTTGAGAGAGAATAATATTAAATATGGTTGTTTTTAATAAGGTCGTTTTTCCTGCCGCATTTGGACCGGTTATGATCAAATGTTTGTCTAATTTATATGTATTTTTTACAGGGTTTTCATTGACTAAAGAAGGAAAGTAAGCTTTGTCAAATTTACTAATTCCCTTTTTAAATTTACACGCGTGAACATTCTTCTTTTGTATATTTGTAATAAGACCATTCATATTATCAATATAACCATTTAATCCAAAGGTATAAATTAATGTTTTGTGAAATTCACGATGATTATACAGTTGATAAAAGCATTTCATGGTAAATCCAACTTGCCCGAATTTCTTTAACGAGACCTTGTTAGGGGAAATCTTATCAAATTCACTCTTCATATGGTTACATACTGCCCGATGATGTTGAATTGTTTTAACAAATTCTTCATATGTTTTTAATCCATCGCATTGTTTAATTAATACATCCATATTTTTAATAGTTTCATTTAAATAGTATCTCGTTTTAATTAATTGATCATGTATTTTGGTCATATTGCAAATAAAACGACGACATGTGGTTATGTTTTGATATACTTGAATTATATAGAAAATACTGGTTGCAAAGACATAAACTAATTTTTCAAAACTTGCACTTGACACATCAAATATTTTACCAAGCTGATGCTTTTGAAAAACGATTTTTAAGAGTTCAAAATATTTCTCAAGTGTGATTGGTAAACCACGTAACTTAATAATAAGAAGTGGTATAATTAAAAAAATAATCGGAAGCATTAACGAAAATAGTGGAGAGGCAACATTATAAATACTGAGACACTGTAAAAACATTGAACTATTATTAAGAAAATCTAATTGCGTCCATTCTATATAATTGTATTTTTCATTAAACCCCGTTTCATTCTGTATTTCATTCCAAACTTCAAGAATTTCAGTTTGTAAAACTCCATCAACCGCACTTCCTTGTGTGAATTTTACTTCCTTTTTCTCTCCTTTTTTATCTTCTTTTTTCTCTTCTTTTCTCTCTCCTTTTAATTTACATTTCAATAATTTTTGACTGTCCTTGAGAAATGATGTATTTGATGTGTAATATTTTCCCCATTGTTCCATTAAATTTTCGCCAAATGCAGTAGTTGGATTAAAAACGTATTTATACAGAGAATCGTGTTTATCATTTTTAACTAATTCTAAATCATTAATTGTATGTTCTTCTAATTCTACTTTATTGGCTAAATATTCTATTGGTAATTTGAATATCGTTTCCTTTTTGGGATTCTCCTTTTCATTGCCTACATCAATATCACTTGCGTTTGTATTTATGGTTTTATGAAAAAATTGTTCCATTAAACATTCTATCATTTATTGTTAATATTATTAATAAAGAAGAATAACATTAAAATTAAACGAGTAGTTGTAGTTGTAGTTGTTTACTTAAGATGCCCAGTTTTCAGTCAATTCTTCAATTTGGGTATGATAATGTTGTTCAATGTATTTCAATTGCTTTATATCACGCTGTGTTACAAAATTAATTCCAACTCCCTTGCGCCCCCAGCGTCCGCTTCTACCAATACGGTGTAAATAGTTATGGACACAATTTGGCAAATCAAAATTAATAACAGTGCTGACCTGTTGAATATCAATACCACGCGACGTAACATTAGAAGAAATAAGAACACGATGTTTACCACTTTTAAATTCTTCATAATTTTTCAACCGTTCATCCTTATCCATATTACTATGAATTTGGCACACGGGATAATTATCATTATTCATGGCTACAAATAAATCGTTTACTCGCTTAACACTATTACAATAAATAATAGATTGACTCACCGTTAAAGAACTGTAAATATCCTTTAGTGTATCATATTTCACTTCATCATTTTCTAGTGCCACATAATATTGGCGAATACCTTCTAGCGTCAACTGCTCATTTTTCACTAAAATTTTAGTTGGGTTAATCATAAACTTTTCAGTTAAACTATAGAGTTCATGTGGCATCGTTGCACTAAAGAGCGCGACTTGAATTTTCGTTGGCATAAATTGAAAAATATTGTATATCTGATCTTTGAAGCCAAAAGATAACAATTCGTCGGCTTCATCTAAAATCAAAAGTTTAAGACCAGATGAACTAAGTGATTTACGCTTCAGCATATAATGAATGCGCCCAGGACATCCGACAATAATTTGCGGCGAAGTAGTGCGAATATCCTTAATAGAATCAAACGTAGAAGTTCCGCCTACCATCAAATGCGTAGAAAGACCCGGCATAAGATTACCAATCGTGTCAATCACTTTTTTTGATTGGATGGATAATTCGCGTGTCGGCGATAAAATAATAACTTGCGGTTCTTTATTAGTTGTATCAATCACCTGTAATGCTGCAATTGAAAAACACGCCGTTTTACCCGTTCCTGATTGTGCTTGAGCGATAATATCCTTCTTGGAAAATAGAGGAAGAATTGCTTTTCGCTGGATTGGACTAGGTTTTTCAAACCCCGATGCATAAATTCCTCTTAACAATTCAGTTTTTGAATTCAAATCTTCCCATTCATTGATTTCCGAAATGTCTTGGTCAGCTATTGGTTGTTGTTGTTCGTCTAATCTATGGTTTTCATTTATAATGTCAGTATTCATAGTATAATAACAATTATAAATTTATATTTAAGTAATAATAAAAAAATTGATATAAATATACTATCTAATAATATAATATCAAGTATCTTCTTAATTCATTATGAGTTGCATTGTGTATAAATTAAATGATTTTGACCAAATTAAAAAAAGTGGCATTTCATATTCACTACCACCAGAAACAATTACTATTATTAAACAAATTTCAGCAAATGTTGGTGCGCCTGAATATATAAAAACACCGCTTTTTGAAAAAAAGACAAAATATACAGGTGGCGGCAGACATCAAAATACCGTAATAAAGGATATTACATTAGATAATTGGAATGCTGCACGTAACTTCAAGCCAACCGTAATGGAAAAAAAGAAAGGAATAGAATTGTCTGTAGATAAGATTAGAAAGAGTTTGAATAAAATTACAGATAAAACGTATGATAAAATGCTATTACAAATCACTGAAGAGATTGATTTGATTTTCAAAGAGAATGAAATTCCCGAACATGATGATGGTGATGGTAATAGTAAACTTGAATTAGACGAGAATTATCTAGCTCAACTAAATCGGATTGCGGATTCTATTTTTGATATTGCGAGTGGTAATGGGTTTTATTCTAAAATGTATGCAAAAATGTCAAAGGTTTTAATGGATAAATATGATTTTATGAATAAGATTTTTAAAAATAAAATAAATAATGATATTTATTTGTTCAGTGATTATGCTTATTGTAGTTCTGATAGTGATTATGACCAGTTTTGTAAAAATAACAAATTAAATGAAAAGCGTCGTGCATTAGTGTTGTTTTACATTAATTTAATGATAGAAGGCATTGTAGACGAAAATAAAATGATTAAAATGATTGAAGATATTCAACAAAAATTAATACAAGAAATCGCAAAAGATAATAATTCAAATATTGCAGAAGAAATGTCGGAAATTATTTACATTATGATTACTCAAGGAGTAGCTACACTACTAAAATCAAGCCCAGCCATAAAGGAAAAATGGAAAGAAATCATAAACCGTGTAAGTGTAATTTCAACTAAAAAGCACAAATCAGAACCAAGCATTACAAATAAAACGATTTTTAAGCATTTGGATATGATGAGTTTTATAAATAAAAAGTAGATACCATAAAATGTCTAATGAATAATGAATATTAAATAGTTAATTAGTTAAATAATAAATTTAAAATGTATTTATTATTTAAATTATATACTTGATATAATGAGCATAAGTAATGTTCATTTTTTTGTTGATGATAATAAGCAGAATCACGATAACAACACTAACACTATAATGAATTATCATGAAATGGATATTGATGCTCAACTTGCATCAGTTCTAACAGAGGAAGAATATAATAACTATATTAATAATTTAGATAAGAATGACGGTGAAGATGATTACAATGATACTATAGAAGTTGATATTGATGAATTAATATTATTTTATAATGAGTTTAATGTAAAATCTTTAACACAACTATTACAGTATTATGGTATATATAAACCAAAAATGCTGAAAAATGAAATGATTCAAGTATTGGTATTTTTTGAAACTCAAAAAGAAAATAGAAATAGTGTAACTAAACGTATACGTTTATGGAGTAATATAGAAGAATTAAAAGCTGATCCGTTTTTTGGAAAATATATTATGTTTTAAGCTTTTTTTGTAGTTACATCCTTTTTTGCAAGGACACCAAAGGAGATGCTGTTTTATAAACAATAATTAATGTTTCAAATGACGAATAGTCAACTTATTTTGAGAGGTTCCCTTCGGGTCTATAAGCTCAATAATAGAATAGTCATTTGTAATTGCGCGTTGTAAATAAAACGACCATTCAACGGATTTACCTTGTATCTTACCTGTAAACTGAATATGATAATCTTCCGAATATACTTTGAATTTACTATTTGGCGAAGTGCAACTCTTTTTTATAGAAATAGTATAATTGTTTTCTTTGAATTCCTTGATTTGGTTTCGTTTATCAGTTTTATCAAACTGTGTTAAAATGAGATCCTTCGCGGTGGTTAATATATAGTGTCTTGCTTCATCCTTATTAAAGTGCGCCATATTAAAATATAGTTTGGTATATTATTTTTTATAATTAATAATTTAATTCAATTTTATATAATATAAATAATTGTTTATATATATTATATTATGGTAAAATCTATATTAGATGAATCAATTACGTATCAAGAAACATCTAAAATTCAAGAAAGTGATATAGATTATGATACGAATTTATATCAATCTGAATTCTATGAGAAAGAAATTATATTTGCAATAGGAAAACCAAACTATACCTATATTGATAATAAGATTGTTTATTATTCCATTTATATGATAAGTGATGACGATAAAAAAACACAAATTGGTGTATACGAAATTCCAGCAGGTAGCCAAGAAAAAATTTTGGATTCTGATGGTGATATTGATTTAAATGAATTTGATGCTCCTTTATTATACTCATTTGCGTATTCATTAATACATGGAGATCCAGAAGAACCAGAAAAAACAGAAGAACCAGAAAAAACAGAAGAACCAGAAAAAACAAAACAATCAGTCAAAGAAAAAAAAGATGAAGCTGAACATCATAAAAAGGCGACAGCAGATAATAAAAAGGTTAAAAAAAAACAATGGATACAAGATTTTATGGGTGATGATAACTATACTATCATTGACACAAAGTATGATGGAAATTGTTTTTTTTCTACATTAAAAATTGCATTAGATGAACAAGAACAAGACATTTCCGTTGATGATATGCGTCAAATATTAGCAAATAATGCAACCGAAGCGTTATTTGACAATTATAAAACCTTATATGATAATTACAAACAACAGGAGAATGAGTTAACGAGAGAAATTAAAAACATAACAAAACGTCATAATGGGTTAAAGGATACGATAAAAAAAACAAAAGATAGAAATCTTCAACTGAGTTTTATTGAACAATCGGAAGAAATGCAGCAAACCCATAAATCTCTCAAAAAGGAAAGAGTGAAGGTAAAGGAGTTGAAGGGAGAAGTAGAATTTATGCACGGCATTGATAACCTCTCTATGTTAAAATTAAAAATTAAAAACAGTGATTATTGGGCCGATACGTGGGCAATATCTACACTTGAGCGAGAATTAAATATTAAAACCATTCTGTTTTCCCAAATGAACTTTCAAGATGGCGATGAATTAAATGTCTTGTTGTGTGGTCAATTAAACGATACCGTATTGGAAGAAAATGGTATTTTTGAACCTTCATTTTATGTTATGGTAGCGCATCACGGCGGTTATCATTACCAATTGATTACCTATAACGATAAACCGTCATTTACCTTTGAAGAGCTACCTGAACAGGTAAAAAATCTGGTTTCAGATAAATGTTTAGAGAGAAATGCGGGTCCCTATAGTTTAATACCTGAATTTAAAGAATTTAATGAAAAATTGAAAACAAAAGATGCTATCGTTATTAGTGATACAAGTGACAAGAGCGATATGGACGATAATAGTAAAAAAATGATAATTAACGATGTTGAAGAAACCGTTTCTGATTTATATGACAAATCAACCGTATTTCGTTTTTATAGTAAATCAACTGATAAACCCTTGCCTGGTCGTGGGGCCGGTGAAACGATTGGCGTTGAAGGGGATGTTGCTTATCAAGAATTGGCAAAAATTCCTCAATGGCGTAAAAAACTGTCAAATTTTTGGTCTGCTGAATTTACCTTAGATGGTCATCGGTGGTTATCTGTAGAACATTATTACCAAGGTTCAAAATTCAAGAAAAATAATAAGGAATTCTATATTCAATTCTCTCTTGATTCGCCGGATTCATCTATTGCAAAAGATGCAGGATTAGCAAAGTCGGCTGGCGGTAAGACAGGTAAATACAAAGGCGAACTAGTGCGTCCAAAGAATGTCAAGATTGATCCTGATTTCTTTATGATTTTAAGTGGTTCAAAATACACGCGCGGAGAGATTGATATGGAAGATGCAATGAGAGCAAAATTTACACAACATCCTGAATTGAAACAATTATTACTGGCGACCAAAAATGCCAAATTGGAACATATTACGCGAGGCAAACCGGCAATTGTATTTAATGATTTGATGCGAGTGCGTCGTGATTTGCGAGGGAAAGAATAATAAATGAAAAATAAATATTAATATACAAATAATAAGTATACAATTAATAAATTATATATACCATCACTATATATAGAGTAATATACATTGATGGCTACAAAACAGACAAGAGGGGTTGCAAAGTTAGTCAAACCTAGAACAACATTGAAACGACAAATAAAAGTTAAATCCGATATAGAATTAGAAAAACCAATAAGCCCAACCGAATTAACAAGAGATAAAATAGAAGGTCAATGGGTTACGCATAAACAATGTGCGTATATTGGGAACGATTATTATGCTATTTTTTTTAATTCTGATGTGAATTTATCTAGTCTAATGCCTATTATTGATGAAGATAATGAAGTTGAAAATGGTGTTTATACTTGGGTTATTTTGAGTTTGAATAATGATACACCGAGAATGTATTTAAAAAAAACACTTTCCTCTTATGAATTTGGAACAAAACACCAAGAAATATTGTATCACATTACTTGTAAAAATAGTCAATGTGAAAAATATAATTTGTATTATGCCGGTGAATTATTAAAAGATGATAACACTATAAAATTCAACTTAGAATCTGGAACATATATGAAAGATAAATTAAATCCTAAAAAGAAAACACTTGGGACGATTAAAATGTCTAAAATAAATGCGGGAGATATGATTAATGAACGACTTAATAAAGGTGGAAAATTAAAGATAGAAGAAGTGGATGAAACTTTTATTACGCATGAAAAAATACCCTTAACCCCGAATGATTTGAAAGTATATAGTTTTTTTGGGGCAAAAATTTATAAGTTTGATAATCCCGATAATTGTGCAACATTTACTAAACGGGGTAATGCAATCCCATTACACGAATTAGGAGGACAACTTGTTACTATTTCTTCGCGTAAAACTGGCGGTAAACGTTCAAGACGAAAAATGAAACGAAAAATGACGTTGAAGAAGAAAAAATACACCAATTATTAAAACGCCGTTTACTTTAATGATGTAGGTGAATTTTGTGTGTGTTTTTTTTATTTCATTTTTTATTTCATTTTTTTAAATATGTTTTTAAACCTTCACGCAATAAGTAAACTTGATTAATATGTTCAAAATTATCGGATTGTCCATAATAATCACATTCATTTTCCCATTTTATTTCGGTATAAATGGGATTATGTAGCAGGTGAAATTTGTGCGTAGCGTCATTGTCGTTTTCATCATTAAAGTTTTTTTCATCGGATTTTATGAGCTGAATAGACCAAAATACGTTATATAGTTGCTCCCGAATGAGAGCACGTTCAGCGTCGTTAAAATATATCCAGCTATCTCTATGAAAGAGATGTTTAAACCGTTCATACTCGCATTCATAATCGCCTTCATATACAAGGTTTGCGTGGTAAGTCATCTCAACTAAATCCTTTGCCATTTCAACATCGGTAATAATTGGTTTTGTCATTTTAAATCGGGTTGGTGGGATTGTGTAATGACTATTTTACAAAAAAAGTATTTCAATTTTTTATATAAATAGGCGTTTTAAACGTGCAAAGGTGTAAAATATATACTTGCCAATTATATATATTTTATAATTATATATGGATTTTTCCCCTCACGTAGATAAACTATTAAAACCCTTTCTTAAATCTTTCGGTAAATGCGAAAAGGCGGCAGTTTCACAAAAGGATTTGAATTTATATCATTCTTTAATCATCTCTCTTTACAATGATATTTATTCCTCTAATAAAACAATCTTTACTACTGGTTGCTTTAAAAGTAAGGTAATAAACATCGCTACCGAAAAACAGCATATGAAGAACCCCACCGTTTATGGCGGACGCTATTTCCCCCCTGAAATACAAGACTACATTAAAAAGGAACAACAATATCAGTTAATTTTTTCGTGTGGAAATGTGGGTGGTAGAGAGATTCATATTCATTTTACCTTATTTTCAAAGGAAGAATTAGAAAGTTTAGAAAAATATGTGAATTATGTGAAGATGATGTATGTTTGGTTAAACATTTGCGCAAAATATGCTAGTAAACATTGCACGAAAACAATGAATATTTTTGTCTATCCCACCCCATTTAATAAACAATTACCCCACAACAGCACGGGTATATTAGGACCTGAACATGTTAATACCGCATTTACAATGGCTTGTGTTGACAATGGACAGATGGTTATTTTTCGCGAAGAAGAATGGTTCAAGGTATTTATTCATGAATCATTTCATACCTATGGGTTAGATTTTTCAACCAGTAAATTTGATTTTTTAAAGGATAAACTGCGTGGCTTATTTCCCATAGAGAGTGATTTTGATATTTATGAATCATATACCGAAACATGGGCACGCATTATTAATTGCGCCTTTTGTAGTTTTAATGCATTAAAGAACAAGAGGGATAAAGAAACCTTTGTATTAAATGTGAATTTTTGTTTAGAATTGGAGAGAATGTTTGCTATTTATCAATGCATTAAGGTAATTGGTTTTATGGGATTAAATTATAATGATTTATACGATAAAAATATAAATAAAACTATATTGCGTAAAAATTTATATCGCGAGAACACACACGTATTTGCGTATTTTATAATGACCGCAATTTTATTAAATGATTATACTAGTTTTATGATATGGTGTAAAAAACACAATGAAAATTTATTAAAGTTTAATCCATCCCCTAATAATTTTGAATCATTTATGACGTATATTGAAGAAAACTATAATTGTATCTCTCTTTTAACAAATATAACAGAGATGAAAAGGATATCAAAAACAATAAACCAGGCAAAAACAAACAATACTGACTTGGTTGATACAACCAGAATGTCAATTATTCATACAATATAATTAATATAAATGACATTAAAACATTTTATTATTATGATATAAGTATACATAAAATGACAGATAATTTAGAAGAAAGTGCCATTCAAAATGAAATTATATATATATATGATTCCGATATAGATATAAATATAATTTATATTGATATTCCGGAAAATATAATTACTAATATAAATAATGAACCTATAAATAATGAACCTATAATTAATGAACCTATAATTAATGAACCTATAAAAGAAACAAACAAAAAGGATACAAAAATAAAAAATGCTGATAGTGTTAAACCAGATAAGAAAAAGGAAGATTACATTATGCCGACCAGAAACAATTATAGTATATTATTATCAACCAACTATACAATAAAACAATTAAAGGAAATTGCAAGCCATCATAAAATTAAACTATCCGGCGTTAGTATTAAAACCGATATTATTACAAAAATATATAATCATTTTAAACTCTATGACAATACGCTTATTATTCAAAGGGCATGGCGGAACTATTTGTTTAAACAATATAATCATATTCGTGGTCCTGCGCGGTTTAAAAGAAGTATTTGTGTAAATGATACTGATTTTTTTACAATGGATGAATTATCAGATATTCCCTATTTACAATTTTATAGTTTTACGGATGTAGATAATATGACGTATGGATTTGACATTATGTCTCTCTATAATTTATTCAATAAAGGTATAAAGGTTGCAACAAATCCTTATAATCGCAATCCATTTCCAAAACATGTTAAGAAAAATATGTTGAAAATAAAGTGGCTCAGTTCTTTATTTAATGATAAGATAAATTTTAATATGGATGTAGATAATGATGCTGATTTATTTTTACAACCGATTCAATCTCCACCACAAACATTGGAATCACGTGTTATTTCTCTCTTTCATGATATTGATATACTTGGAAATTATACTGATTATTCTTGGTTTATGAATTTAGATAGAGCTTCATTGATTAAATTTATTTTAGAATTAAATGATATTTGGTGTTATCGGGCAAATTTAGCAGAAATGATTCAAAGAGAAATTTGTCCAACGCATCGTGATTTATTCCGAATGATGTTTTTGGTTGATATTAGAGTAGTTGAACTGGCAACTGTATGTGAAATTGCATTAGAAATAATTGAAAAGTTAGTTAGAAGTGGAATCAATACAGATAGTCGTTGTTTAGGTGCAAATTTTGTTTTGTGTGCCTTAACTTTAGTAAGTCCGCCCGCAGCAATCGCATTGCCATGGTTATTTCAATCAGTTCTATAGGATAATTATTCTCATAATTACTTTATTATATACATTATAATATATATAATAAATGAAAAGAAGAGCATTACCTAAAACCAATAAAAAGTATTTAATTTTTGGATTAGTATTTGTATTATTTCTCTCTTTGTATTATTTGTCATTTCAGAAAAAAAAAGAGGGAATGAAGGGAAAACGTGAAGGGTATAAGAGTAAAAAAGAAAATATGACAACTGAAGAATTACTTAGAGAAAAAATAAAGGGTTTTAAGGACAAAATAGAAAATATGCAGAATGAAAAAGAGGCGTTAATTGAAGAAAAAGAAGGATTAGAAGAAGATAAAAGAGAGATTGAAAGTAAATTAAGGAATGTAGAAAGTATTAGTAAAATAAAAATTTAAATTTGACACTTTAAATTTAAAATAAGTTAAATTAACTATTTTTTGTTGATTTTTAGGAAAAGTTTAATACGAGTTTATCATCACACGATTAATAAATAAATAATATATATTAATGCGTTAAAACACTTAAATAAATCTTATTATAGTAAAGTATAATAAGATGCCCAAGCAAACCAAGTCCGATAGTGCCCCTGCCCCTGCCACCAAGCAAATCAAGACCGAGAAGGTCGCCTCCGAAGCGAAGCCCGCTAAGGTCGCTGCTGAAGCGAAGCCCGCCAAGGTCGCTGCCCCTGCCCCTGCCCCTGCCCCTGCCCCTGCTGCTGAAGCGAAGCCCGCTAAGGTTTCTAAGAAGAAGGAAGTTGCCGCTCCCGTCCCGGTTGTTGCTGAAACTGCTGTTGCCGAAACTGCCGTTGTTGAAACTGCTGCCACCGTCTCAACTGACTTCACCGATTTTATGGGACACCTTCAGCAACTTAGCACTGTTATTTCGTCGCTTAAGACCGAATTCCGTAACCTTGAGAAGAAAGCCACACGCGAGCTCAAGACTGCTGCAAAGGTCAGCAATAAGCGTAAGCGCAAGACGGGTAATCGTTCCCCCAGCGGGTTTGTGAAGCCCACTCTTATCAGTGATGAACTTGCCACTTTTTTGGGCAAGACGACTGGCACTCAGATGGCGCGAACTGAGGTGACTCGTGAAATTAATGCTTACATCCGTGAGCACAAGTTGCAAGACAAGACCAATGGTCGTCGCATTAATGCTGATACCAAGTTGTCTTCTCTTCTTAAGCTTACCAGCGGTGAAGAGCTTACCTACTTTAATCTGCAGCGATACATGAGTCCCCATTTTGCCAAGAATGTTGCCGCCGTCGCTGCCCCTGCCTCTGCTTAAAAATATAAAAAATATAAAAAATATAAAAAATATAAAAATAGTATGTTATAGTATAGTATAGAGTTATTTATACTATAATCATTTATATAAACCCGATTCGCCGTGTTAGCTCAGCCGGTAGAGCATTAGACTTTTAATCTAAGGGCCGAGGGTTCAAGTCCCCCACATGGCTTTGGTGTTTTATATTTGATAAATGATAATAAATAAATCAATTATTTATTATTATTTTACATTACATTATTCAAATACTTTTCCTGAATAAACGTATAACTTTGTTATATTTAGGTAAAACTTTTTGTTCAGTCATGCTTCGAACTAAATAACCGATTGTGCCTGGTTTACCTACCTTTTTTTTTTGCATTTCCTTTAGGTATAGTGTGGGAGTTTGATCTCTTTTTTTTTTCCTTTTCTTTGAGGATTTTTTTTTTAATTGTAAAGAGGGGTGTTGAAGTTTAGATAAAGGTGAATGAACCGTAAATGAGGAGCCATCTCGGTTGGTAATACTATTTAGTAAACTAGATGATGACCCTCCACCTCTACGTGTTTTATTTCTTCTCTTTTTAAGTCGGTAAGTATTATTGTTTCGTTTATGCCGCATTGTTTTATTTTTATACGCACGTTGACGTTGTTTAACCGAAACGTTTCCCACGTTGCGCTCTTTATATAAATTGAATTATAATATATTTTTTCAATATAAAGTAATATAATTTTATATTTTTAAAATAATATTCCAAAAAATTGATTTAAACATTTCCCCTTCTTATTAAGTAACATAAGCCAAAGAAAACAAGATGAGTTCTACTAGCACCAACAACCAATCTGCCGAAACTTACATTGCCAAGGGTCTTGGCTTTAATATTAAGGATATTGACATTACTGCACCCAAGATGAATAAGTCGGGTGGTAAGAGTGCTAATATTCTTTATAAGCCAACCAAGAAGGGATTGTATATGAATTTGGAAGTCCCAATGCTTACTTGGGGCGCTAGTATGTTTAAGGACCCGCAAAGTGGGAAGGAAACCTATGACATGGCAATCCAATTTCCACGCAAGGATTATAGCACGCCTGAAACTGACAAGTTATTGAAGAAGTTTCAAGAACTAGAACAGCATATTAAGGATGAGGCCATAAAGAACTCTATGGGTTGGTTTAATAAGAAGACGATTACGCCCGAAGTAATTGAAGCACTTTGGACACCGATGCTAAAGTATACGAAGGATCCCCAAACTGGCGAGCCCGATGTGACAAAGGCACCGACATTAAAGGTGAAGTTGCCTTGCTGGGAGGGTAAGTTTAACTGTGAAATTTATGATCCTTCACATACGATGCTATACCCGAATGAACATTCTGGGTTGTCGCCCGTTGATCTTATCCCGAAGGGTGTGAACGTTGTGGCAATTATTCAATGCGGTGGCCTCTGGTTTGCCAATGGTAAGTTTGGTTGCACTTGGCGCTTGTTTCAAGCAGTGGTTCAACCTAAGCCATCAATGAAAGGAAAGTGTTTGATTAATTTGTCTGCAGCATCTAAGAACGCACTTGGTGGTGGGGGGCAACAAGACGATCATTCCTCTCACGTTGGTGGAGTTGTTATTGAAGACGATAGTGACCAAGAAGAAGAGGAGGAAGTTGTTTCTGCTCCTGAACCTGAACCTGCGCCTAAACCTGCTCCTGTGCGTGAACCTACACCGGAACCTACACCTGCACCTACAGCACCTGAACCTAAATCGGTCACTGTGCCTGCTTCTGTTGCGGCGCCTTTAAAGAAGAAGATTGTCCGAAAGAAGGAATAAAAATATAAAAATATAAAAATGTAAAAAATGTGTAAAAATATAATTCGTATGAACTATATTTTTTTTATTAAGAAAAATTGTGTCATCTACTTCATTTCATTATCTACTTCATTTCATTATCTACTTCATTTCATTATCTACTTCATTTCATTATCTACTTCATTTCATTATCTACTTCATTTCATTATCTACTTCATTTCATTTTAATATGAAAAAATATAGAGTGCGATTACATTTATAGACATCATCATGAATTGTTGTATTATAGTAAGTATTTTACCATAGACTGAAAATGGCGAAATATCTGTCATACCAACACTGGATTGTATTGTTGTGCTAAAGAGTAGAAAATCTACCATTGATTCTAATGTTGATTCAGATGTATAAGATTTTATTTTATTTTGTTTATTATTATTAAAATGTGTTGCAGAATAGTAATATAAAAAAGCAAATATTAGGATACAACATAAATGTATTAGTAGTGTCTGTATAACTCTTTTCATTAATATATTTAATTATTATTATATTATTCTATTTTCTATTTATTTAACAAATAGAATAATTAAAGTAAATTTTGTATCTCATAAAATTGTAAAACTATACGTTAATAGAATGGTTTTTTTTTAATTAAATAGTATACTAATTATTAATGACACATCAGATTCAAATGAGGGACATATCATTAATGCATAAAATTTGCGATACATGCAAAGAAGACTTTACAGCACATTCATTTAATTTAATTACAACTACTTTAGAAGGAGGTCCAATTTTTTATACAAAAATATCAAATGCGAGTAAATATGATGATACTGAAGGAATTGTTAAGCATTGCACAAATTATTTAAACTATATTAATCCTACCGAAAACTGGTGCTGGATTATTGATTTTGAAGAGTTTGGATTAAAACATACACTCGGAATTAACACGGGCATTCAATTATCAAAATTAATAAATAAAATAGGAAAGTTAAAATACTTATTTGTAGTAAATATAAATGGATTTGTAGAACAAATGTTAAAAATGATAAAATTAACTTTAAATAAAGAGTATCATAAATGTATTATTATTCTTCATAAGAATGATAACATAAAAAAGGATGTATTAGAGAATTGGAAAATATTGGATAATAATAAAAATATTCTTTTTTCTATATTTAATTCAATCGTTGACCAATAGAATCGTTGACCAATAGAATCGTTGACCAATAGAATCGTTGACTAAATGTCATTATTTTACTTCTTTGATATCATAGATGTGCATAATTAAAAATATAATAAAATGTTCAAAATGATATATTGGTCTGTAATTATTATTGTAATATTGTAAAAATGTATATGTTTTTATTAAAATATCATTTATATTTAAATTGTTAATTTTATTCAATAGAATTAGTTTATTAACTATAAACCAAATACAATCTTGCGGATTTAAATTGTATATAAATATATCATATAAATACTCTCTTATTGCATATAATGGATTATTAAAAATTACACTGTTATTTACATTTACACTGTTATTTACATTTACACTGTTATTTACATTTACACTGTTATTTACATTTACACTGTTAATACCAGCGGATGTATTTGATAATTTAATATTTATAATTTCATCTATTATTTTATTGCAGATATTTTCATTTGGGTTTTTTGTATTTAATTGTGGCTCTAATTGACAAGCTGTTATATTTATAATATCTTCAATATTTACATTTTTCCCTAATTTTATGCCAAGACAACTATTATATTTTTGTTTAGATGGTCGTTCAACCTTAATTGTATAACAGCAATTTATGATATTATCCGGTATAAAACTAACCGATTCAGTAATAAATATATATTTTATATCAATATTTTTTGTATTTAAGGTTTGCATATAACTATAAAATATATCTAATAATTCACTGTGAATTTCGTGAAAATATTTACAAACAATTATACCGGATTTACACGGTCGTGACAATAAAATATCGGTAATTTGATTATATATATCATTCCAGAGTAGTTTAGAATGACACCCAATAAGAGACATATCAATTTCATAATGGATGTCACTAATTTTAAAAAAGTATGTATTTTTATTATAATTTACGGTTAACCTTTTTTCATATTTTAAATCAGATGGGCTATATTTTTTAATAGATGCTAACATTTGTGTATATTTTCCAACACCTTTCGGTCCATAAAAAATAATATTTTTTAAATCAGCTATTTTTTCAGGAAATTTATTGTATATTTTTGATAATGAGGGATGCAATGATTTATTATTATATCCGGTCAAATAATGCTCAAAATGCGATTCTTGTATTTTCATTATTATTAATCGTTTATGTTTTAATATAGTTTAATTTTATATCTTTATAGCATTAATATCTTTATAGCATTAAAATATATTATTAAATAGTATAGTATTTAATAACAATACTGTATTATATAGTAAAACCCCACACTATCATAATGTCCGAACAAAATATAAATACCTTAATTGACCATTTTAATTTATATAAACAAAGTCATCCAAATCTAGTTAATTGTTGGACGACCTATCTAGAACTTAAAAAAAAGAACTATGGAACTATAGCAGCCTCAGTCCCAGCTCTAGAATATAACATTATATTAAATTATCTTAAATGTGGAGAAAAAGATTACACAAATGAAGATATACTAAGAGTTCTCATTTTTAAAACATCACTCTTAAATGATTCGCTATTTAATATGATATAAGGTTGATTGTATATGCTTAACTATTTTAATATAAACACACGCTGATATATAGTTATAATCAGACATTATTTACAATGTTTATTGTCTTAGATATAAATGAATTCAACCTTAATAATATTTTTTATCATGAAAAAGTTAAAAACACAGTCATGGACAATAGCAATTTTTTGAGAATTTTATATTCAAATGAATTATTTACATTGAATGGCATATTTATTAAATTTAGTTTTACATTGAATGGCATTGAAAAGGTATTTAATAAATATAAATGTTCATTTGATAATAAAATTCTAGAAAATCAACATATTATTTCAAAATTAAAAACGATTGAACACCATATTTTAAAGCGTTATCATTTTGAAAATAAGACCCCCATTTATAGAATTACCGAACAGTTGAATAATAACTATTTAAAAATTTTTAACGAGCAATCACATGGTAAAGAAAATGAATTTATACTGAAAATATATGGTATCTGGGAATCCGATTATGAATATGGGGTTACTTATAAATTTATTGCAATATCATAATAGGCTCATAATAGGCTCATAATAGGCATACATTACATTATTGTTATTATATATTAACCGTCAGTGGAGAAAAAATTCAACAATATAGTCATCATACCAACCACAACTAAATTGATTGCACACATAAAATAGGTAGCAAAAGCAAGACGACTAATTGTCATTGCCGCATCTTTGTCTTCGGATGTTTTTGTTTTTATAGCAATATACGTTTTTAAATATTGAAAAATTGCAAGAACTTGAAACAAAAATAAAAATGAGGTTCCAGCGGATAATTGATAATATTCTTTGGCAACCTTACCCTGATTAATCCGTGTAAAAAAATTAGAGTTTAACGTAATAATCCATAATAATATGATAACTGTTAATAATGCAGGAGCTGAACTAGTCATAAATGTTTTTATAAACCCAAATATACTATCAAACATTCCTTTATTTTCTATTTTTCTTATCTTATCAAAAATAGCAAAACTAATAAACATGACAACTAAAATAGAAAAGGCGACGATACCGTATCCATAAATAGTTGAATTTGCTCTACCATAACTGCCGTCTTTAGATATATTATTTCCAAAAAAAATTTTAATAGACATCCCCACAATAGAAATAAGTAACATACTATTAATGATGTATTCATACCCACCACGATTGTAATAAGTCGCTGGTCTAGAATTATTAATATTTTCTTGCGTATATTTTTTTCTTGATTCGTTATAATTTGGTTGAGGTTGTTGTTTTTGGTTAAGAATAGAAGACATTATTTATTATATACACATATAAAATAATAGGTATATAATAAATATCTATTATACATGAAACTTATATTGATAATAACCTACCATATAAGTTTATATTGTTGAGTTATTTTTTATATATATAGTATAATAATGAGTTACAATAATGGAAACTATAATTTGAGTAATTCTAAACCTTTAATAGCGCGTGAGCAAAATTATGTATTGGATAGAAAATTAGTGACCGTTCATTCAGAAGACCGTGATATTACCAAATGGAAAAATTCTAATACATTTGAAATTATGTTACCTGAAACATTAATGAACGTCCAATCCATACGATTAGTTCAAATAACCTTACCAGGTTTTTATTATACGTTTAGTAACGGTTATCAAAATACGAAATTTAATTTTAAGGTTGGAAATTCTACCACAGAGCACAATGTTATTATTGATGAGGGATTTTATACTCCTTCACAACTAACAACTGAACTCACAAATAAAATGAATGCAGCATACACCCCTGACAATAGTTTCAATGTGATTTATGATGAAATTAAACATAAATTTTGGTTTGGTCATACGGATTCTTCTTTTAATTTTGATTTCACCTCGCAAATTATTTATGATTTTAGTAATTGTGAACAACAACCGATTGTTTGGAATAACCATACCAAATGGGGATTGCCTTATAATCTCGGGTTTAAAAAGGAAGCATATGCTTCAATTAACGATGCAAGTGGTTTAACCTTTGATTACAAAACACCAACCACGACGAATTTAAAACATTTTATTGAGGCGCCCTTGTCGTTTGATATTAATGGAGAGAATTGCATCTATATGGAAGTTGAAAAATATAATTCGTATGATGAATTATATCCTTATAATGAGAGCAATTTTACCAATATTTATTCTAATAATGCATACGCAGGTAAAGTGAATTCGGCATTTGCGAAAATTCCATTAAGGGTTGTCGATGATAATGTATTTGATTCGCGCACATATTATCTCCATAATTTAGTCCATTATGATCCGCCAATTGAACGAATTGCTCGGTTGAAATTTAAATTTCGTTTTCATGACGGTCGTTTAGTTAACTTTCAAAATTTCCCTTTTGATTTTACAGTTGAACTCAATTCTCTCAAAAATGAAATTAACAAGACATATAATATTCGCATTCCAGCTGGTTATATTTTGTAATTATTTCTATATATTATTCTTATTATACGTATCTAGGTATCAATCTAGGTATCAATCTAAGTATCAATCTAGGTATCAATCTAGGTATCAATATACGTCTTATTAAACCATTCTTGTAATAGAGTAATATCACATGTTAAATAAGTAAGGGTTTGCAACGGTGGATATATTTTATTAAAACCCTCTAATTTTAAAAATCGGGGTTTTTTCATTTTTTTTGTTTTATAGTAAATATAATCTCCATATTTCCCCTTGCGAATAGATGCGTCTTCAGTGATCTCACGCAAATTAGAGGGTTCATCTTGCTTTGTGTCTAGGTCATACAGATCTTCTGCGACATCATCTATTTTTATATTTTCTATCTTGGATTTAATATGTTTGAGAGATGTTTTCATTTCATTCCATTCCAAATACTTTCCAAATTTACCTGTTTTCACATAAACTGGTAAATCCTTATAATTCCCAATAGACGATGCTTGCAGTTGTATTTCTTTGTCTTGGGCCGATTCTACCAAGTCATCTATCGTATATTCGCCATTTCTTAATTTAGTTAGATCAATGTCTTTCCGGACGGCTTTAAACGTGACATTTGTATCTTTTGTTATTGTTTTTTTGGTCGTGGGTTTTTTAGTCGTTGTTTTTTTGGTCTTATCTATACCATTGCCTATATCACATTTAATAACCGGTCCATATTTACCGATCATATACGTATGCTGTTCGTCAATTCGGATTGTTTCTTTACCTCTTTCTAAAATACTTGAAGAGAGATTTTCTATTTCGTTATTGCATTTTTCACATACATCTTGCCATTTCATATTATTCTTTGCAACTTCATCCAGTTCATCTTCCATTTGTTTTGTATATGAATATTGGAAAAGAGCATCAAAATGTTTAAGCAGAAATTCCAGTGCCAATATACCTACCGGTGTTATAACTAGCTTATTTTTTTCATTTCCAAATTCACGTTCCGTGTTAACCGATTTAATTATTTGATTTTCTAGTTCAAACTCTTTACAGATGATTGTCTTTCCTTTTACATTTTCCTTTTTTACATATTTTCTCTCTTGGATTTTCTCAATGAGCGATGAAAATGTAGATGGTCGTCCAATTCCTTTCTCTTCCAAGAGTTGAATTAATCTTGCTTCAGTATAATGCTGTTTTGTTTCTTTCAAATGAATTGTTGCTTTTATTTTATTGTAATTTAACATTACCGCTGGTTTTAATAATTGTAAATGGGTGTATTCTTTATTGACATCCTCATACCCTCCGACAATTTGCCATCCGGCAAAGACGATATGTTCGGTTTGATACTTGTATACATGGCTCATTGGAGCATTAATAGAACAAGTTAAGAGAGAGATTTTTGTATCTTTCATACAACTTTCTAATGTTCGCTCGCGAATCAACCGATACAGACGGTTTTCTTTTGCCGTAAACTGTGTTTCATCCAATTCTTCAACTGCAATATCTGTTGGGCGGATTGCTTCATGCGGGCATTCATTTTCATTTTTATTTTCATTTTTTTCTACCGGTTTTGTAGTTTTCCCCTTTTTTGTGGGTTTTTTTGTAATTTCTTTATTTTCATCTGACGGTTTATCATTGACATAGTGTTCGCCATATCTTCTATTTACAAAATCAATGAGTTTGATCCGAAATTCTTCGCTATAGGTTATGCTATCTGTTCGGGGATAGGTAATTGAACCGCTTTCATATAACTTTTGACACAATGTCATTGTTTCTTTTGGAGAGATGTGAAATTTATTACTAGATGCTTGTTGTAAAGTGCTTGTTGTAAAGGCTTTCGGCGCGGTTGACTCTTTGTCCTTCAATTCAAATCCAGTATAGGTGTGATGAAATGTTTTACTTTCATTTAAAAAATCGCTAACCTTAAGTTCATCGGTTTCTTCGTGATTTAAAACAAACGGAATGTTTTTATTGGTGAAAGAACCGACAATAGAATAATATTGTTTACCAGGTGATTTATCAATTTCCTTTTGATTTTCATATATTAATCTTAATGCTGGTGTTTGACACCGGCCCGCCGAAATGCCGTCTTTGACATGTTTCCACAAGAGAGGAGATAATTTATAACCAACCAAAGTATCTAACGTTTGACGCGCCAATTGAGCATAGACGATTTGCATATTTACGGTTGTGGGGGTTTTAATTGCTCGCTGTAATGCCGTTTCGGTTATTTCGTGAAAAATAATTCGTGGTGTTTTCTCAACGGGCAAACCAAATACATCACAGAGATGCCACGCAATTGCTTCACCTTCCCGATCATCATCCGTCGCAAGAATCACTTCATCGGCTTGTTTAATTGCCTGTTTTAATTTACTAATTTGATCCTTTTTAGTTTCACTATTTACAAAGGTTAATGCGAAATTGTTTTTAATGTCAATTGAGGCAATTCCATTTAATTCTCTAATATGACCACAACTCGCAATACATTTATAAGTTATACCATTAGATGCAGCGTTATTGTTCAAAAATGTCTCAATCTTTTTACACTTTGATGGGGATTCAACAATAACTAATTTATTTGTTTGTATGTTTGACGTTTGTATGTTTGACGTTTGTATGTTTGTGTCAACCAATGTGGTATTTTTCGGTTCATTAGATAATAATTTACGAGGCATGATGATGCTACTTATTATATAATAGATGAGAGATATTTTTAAATGTAATTTTTTATTGTTATGTTCTAACTATAGTATGTATATTACTCTTTATGCACAGCGGGTTGTTTTGCTTTAAACTCTGCCCAAGTAATTTTTTTCTCTTTTGGTTTAGCGGGTGCAGTTTTTTTACCAGTTTTCTTATCAATTCGTTCGGCCTTTATCAGCGCACTATCAATATACATTGCTTTTAATATTTTCCCCACTTCAAATGCGCCTTCATGCTGATCAAATTCACTGACTTCAATCTGTTTTAAAACATCTAATAATTTATGTAAAATTTGCAAGTTTATTTCATCCTTTTTTACCTTATTGAAAATGTCCATATAATTATTAAAAATAAAACTACATTGGGATACACACATTGCGTCAAATTGGTTCGGGTTTGATTGTGCCAGCCGAGCGTATTTTTTTTTCAAAGATAATAAACAACTAACATCATTGCGTATTAAATCACTGTGTTTTTTTTCACGAATTTCTTTCGTGCAGTCCTCTACATTATTTGCGTCAATCATTTTAGTCAGATTTAATTTATCTGTATGATCCATTATATATTAGACCTATAATAATATCTTTATATTAATATATATATGAAACATACAACAACTATGCGTCATCGGCGAAGCAGTCGTCGTAAAAATGGTAAGAAAACAAGAAGAATAAAAAATTTGCTGAACTCATTTAACCGACGAAAAGTAACTTATAATCGCAAACATAAGCGTAGCCATAAACATAAGCGTAGTCTCAGGCGTAGGCGTAGTCTCCGGCATAGTCGTCGCAGGCAAAAAGGAGGAGGAATTGGAGGACCTGATTCGGCTTTGAGTAATCCACCGCCGGATGGTGGTAATGTTGAGCAGGCATATCAAAGACAACAAGCAGCTGACGCAGAACAAAATAGAGCAAATCACCAATCTGGTGGTGCTGTAGAATGTTGTAATAATAACGATGATTATAGTTACCCTTGCCCCGCTGGTATGTGTGGACCTGTTCCTCAAACTTCAAGCGAAACCTCCAATGGGCTTATTATACAAGCAGCGAAAATTACTGCAAGCAATACAGCAAATAGTGAATTTGATACAAAGGTCGCTAATATCAAATAGTTTTTTTCACACAAGGTAGAAAAGAATAATTCTATATTTTATACCATATTTTTATACTATAAATTTTATACTATAAATTTTATACTATAAATTTTATACTATAAATTTTATACTATAAATTTTATACTATAAATTTAATAATAATAATAAATAATAATAATATAATTTAATATGGATGTATCAGACTTAACCTTATCAATAATAATAATATGTATTTTTATGTTATTGTTTATTTTTAATTTTCTTGTAGTGAATATACAACGTATTAAGGAAAATTGGCCAGTGTATAGATGTCAACCATTAGTCATGCCATTTGCTTCTTTTTTTGGACACAATACTGCAAAAAACTTTGCTTTCTGTATTCAAACGATGCAAAAAGGATTCATGGACGACCTATTAAAACCAGTTAATTTCAATGTTGGTATATTATCCGATGTCACTAGTAAATTATCAGTTGATATGAACTATGCACGAAATTTGATGGCTTATTTTAGATTGGCTGCAATTGATATGTTTAAAAACATATTTTCATCCATGTTTAATATGATGGTTGAAGTTCAGCGTGTTCTTATAGTAACCAAAGATACTATTGGAAAAATGGTTGGTAATATGACAGCACTATTACATATTGTAAATGGATCTCTCATGACAATGAATAGTATGTGGAATGGACCGCCGGGTGGTTTGGTAAGAGCACTATGTTTTCATCCTGAGACTACATTAGAATTATTAAATGGTGAATTAGTTAGAATGAAAGATGCACCATTAAATGGACTAATGGAAAATAATACTAGAATAGTATCAATAATGCATTTAAGTAATTTAGATGAAAATGGCAATTTGATTGAAAAAATGTATAGAATTAAAAGAAAACGAATTTTTAGTAATAAAGATGTAAATAATGAGAATGGTTATAGAGATGACATTATTGTATCTGGCACTCATTTAATGTATGATCCCAGAATTAAAACGTTTATTAAAGCCCAAGATTGTTCTTATGCCGAATTAACTGATATTAGGTGCGAGACATTAACTTGTTTAATAACGTCAAATCATACTATTCCTATTGGCGGATGGATATTTCATGATTGGGAAGACAACAATGGGTCTCCTTCTAAATCTCTCTAGTTATACATTGTTTTTAACAATAAATACAATATATAATTTATTTACTATTTATAAATATACTATATATGGATGATAGTTCAACTAATGTAGTTAAACAAACAAATGAAACAATAAATAAATTAAAAACGTTATATTTGAAATCTGGTTATATGGATAAACACGGATTTGATGTATGGGTTTCTGCCATATTGTGTTTTGTATTTGTGTATTTAATATGTTATTATTATTATGCAAATGTTCTGCAAGTCGTTAAAGCAGATTGGCAAATACATAAATGTAATCCTTTATTTATTCCATTTGCTGGATTCATAAACAACCCACAAGATAAAACAAAATTAGAATTTACAGCTGAAAATTTTTCCGGGTGTGTTAATTCTATACTTAAGGATATCGTTGAAGTCGCAGTTCATCCTTTTATTTTCATGGTAAATATATTACAAGAAGCATGTCAAAGCTTGGTTGATTCGGTGAATCTAGGACGTAAATTATCATATAATATTCGTATGGAATTTATAAATACAGTGCAGCGTATTTATGACGCATTAATGAACACCGTCGTATACTTTATAACCTTTACTATAAAAACAAAGGATACTATTGAAAAAGTAAAAGGTATAATGGCATCATGCCTCTATTCAATTTTTGGTAGTTATATGGCATTGCAATCCTTATTTGGAGGTATAGTAGATTTATTGAATAAATTTATGGTTTATGGTGCACATATTATTGTTATGTGTATTATGGCAGCCGTTGCTCTTGCGGCTTCATTATTATTTGCTTTTCTCGCGCCAATACCTGCTTGGTCAGGGTGGATCATATTTGTTCCTTGGTTAATTCTTTTAATACCAGTATTAATTTATAAATATTTAATACTTTATTATCTTAGTATACCTACACCCCCCATGCCCGATACTCCGGATTGGAGTCCGGTTTGTTTTTCAGGTGAAACGATAATTGATATACTTGATACAACCAAGTTAACCAATTGTATTCCAACCTTATTGAAAAATGTAAAGGTTGGCGATACTTTAAAAAATGGCGAGAAGGTAACTGCGGTTATTAAGGGTTCATCCGTTGGTCAAACGATTTATGAACTAGATGGAATTTTAGTGACAAGTGAGCACCGAGTCTATGAACCTTCATTAAAATGGATCAAGGTTAAACATCATCCAAAGGCAACAATTGTGTCATCATTTAATGAACCCTTTGTGTATTGTTTGGGAACCGACAAAAAAGAATTTATGATAGGGAATATTTTATTTTCAGATTGGGACGACGTTGATGAAAATGTGTTATCTCATTTACAAGAAAAATGTGTTAATAATGGTAATACTTATTTGCCAGCTTTTTTTAAACTAAGTGATATTCATACGCATTTAGATAGTGGATTTACAAGTGATACAAAAATTGTATTAAATAATGGATCCATATTGCCAATTAGTGAAATAAAGGTAGACGATGAACTATTAAACGGTATTAAAGTAATTGCAGTTGTTAAAATAGATGCTAGTGATATGGACATTTATACGCATCACATTTCCAATACGATATCTATACGTGGATCCAAAAATATACATATTAATGATAGTAATTTAGGTGAAATCAACTGTATGAATTTAAAAAGTAATTTTATTGAAGCAAAAGAACACAATGAATCCTATTTATATCATTTATTAACAGATGAAAAACAATTTATGCTTGGTGGTGTTTTTGTAAATGATTATAATTCAGGTATAGATTTGTATTTAAACTAAAAATAAAGTCATGGGTTTCATAATATACTTTTCATAATATACTTTTCATAATATACTTTTGATAATGACAAATAAAGTATATTATTATATTATACAAATGATTGATGAGATTAATCAAATAGGTAATATTAATAGCATTAATGATTTTTTAAATTTTAAATTCTCAATAAAAACACTTGCAATAATTGCATTTTTAGGTGGTTGTGCCTTTTTAGTTTTTGTTATTATATTATTTGGCGGAGTTAATAATACAGTTGATTATATAACTTCAATTATAGAATCTACAAAAAATGGTATTTCCAAAAATAAAAATATATCAATTGTGAATTTTAAACAAAACCGCAGTTCTTATAAACAAAATGAACAAAACCAAAATAATGAAAATAATGAAGATGATGAAGATGATTAGATAATGAATCTTTTTATCTAGTTTAATAATATAGTGAAATATGAGTATTAATCGTTTTTTAAATCAAACCGTTTCTTTTAAATTAATTATAGCAGTTGGTGGGTTTTGGTTAATTGTAGCAGCAATAGCAGTTCTTTATTTTTTTGGTGGATTTAAAGAAGGGTTTGAAGCCAGTATTGTCGGGCTAGGCACTGCCTTAAATTACACTATGGGTGATGGTGTTAATTCTAGTTGGGAAAACACCGAGAAAGTAAAGGAAAATATTAAGAAGGTTAAGGATATTAGAGATATTAATTATAATAAGGTTGATGAAAAATATGATTTATATGCAAATTTAGAACACCACGCGACTGGCCCTATTCCTTTACCCGACGATGAATTGGTGTTTTTTGATAAAAATATATTTTCTCCTAATTGCTGTCCATCTAATTATTCTAGTTCCGAAGGGTGTTTATGTGCATCACCCGAACAAATGAAGTATTTAAATGAACGCGGAGGCAACCGCACTCTTGCTGGCGAGTATTAAGTCCTATTACCATTCGGCATCATAATAGGTAGCGCCTGTATAATCTATCCATTCTTCTAAGGTAAACTTTATAAAATCATCAGGAAGTAAATATTTTTTATATTCCATATCAAACCCAAGCGAAGACATTTCATAGTAATGAAAAGAGGCATTTTTCATAATACTTAAAAATTCTTCAATGGAATGTATTTCGGACTCTTTTGCTCCTATTCCGCTATAAACAATATATGGCATTTTACTTATATAACTATAGTTAATTAACTCTATTTATATATTATTCGCTTACATATCAAATACCATTTGTTTTCTCTCTTTTACGGTTTGTCCTTTTGTCCGTTTGCTGAGAAAATCAAAGTAGCGCTTTGCAAGACTATACCGTTTATATACATTTGTTGCATTTTTGTATTTGGTTTTTTTATAGTTATTCATTGCTTCTAACCGAACTTTCATAATCATACCAACTTGCCATATTCTTTTATGGGGATATTTATCTGTTTTATATAAATGTTCTAAGTGTTTAATTGTATGTTTAACATCATCTACGGTTGTATATTTAATTGGAATGGTATCTTTGGGATTTTTATCAATATACACATCAAATGATTTTTTGGGATTTTTTGGGTTATATAAAAATTCCTTTTTCCCTCCCTTATGTTTTTGTGTTTTGCAGTATTTATAAGGAGCACATGATGAACGCATTGTAAACCCATTGACCGGTCCATTGATGCATCTTTTTTTCGTAAATTTTCTAGGTAATGAAAATACCTTATCGTCTTGCCTTTTACATTTGGTATGTTTATTATTACTATTACAGCATCCAACAATAGATTGATCCATATATAATTTATATATATAAAAATTTATGTATATACTCTATAAAATTAATAAAATTTACATTTCTGGGTTTGGCGAAAGTTTTTCGGTTTTGGACATTTATAAATGTCCATTTTCCAAAAGCGCTCATTAATATAGAGAAAAAACGTGAAAAAGTGAGTTGTGACTGAAATGCTCTCATTTTGATTTTCGGATGAATTATTTTGTGATGCTAATTTTTTTCAGAAAATAATATTTATTATAAAAAGGATTTAGGTGAAAATTAATACTTCCATATATATATAATATGGAAACCTCAAATTTCACAAATTTCACCAAAAAATATAGTTGTGACAAATGTAATATAAGTTGCTCACGCAATACCGAATGGCAACGTCATTTAGCAACTAGTAAACATAAAAAAATGTCAATTGGAAACTTAATGGAAGAAAATTTCACCACCAAAAAAGAATATATATGTGAATGTAATAAAAAATTTAAAACACATAGTGGCTTATGGAAACATAAAAACAAGTGTAAGAAAGAGGAAAATAAAATTATTCATTCACCTGATGATGTAAAAATGTTGACAAATTTGATTATGGAAGTGGTTAAAAGCAACAGCGAATTGCAAAAACAAACACTAGAAATGCAACAACAAATGCTAGAAGTATGTAAAAATAGTAATACTATTATTAATAACAATAGTAATAATCATAGTAACAACAAGACCTTTAATATGCAAGTATTTTTGAACGAAAAATGTAAAGATGCCATGAATCTAACTGATTTTGTGAATTCTATGATGCTGCAATTCTCGGATTTAGAAGAACTTGGCGAACTCGGTTACGTGGAAGGCATTTCGCGCCAGATGGTAAGAAAACTTAATGAGATGGATGTGTATAAACGTCCGATTCATTGTAGCGACCTAAAACGAGAAACCATGTATGTTCGTGATGATGATGTATGGGAAAAAGAAACCGAGATATACGAAAAACTCCGAAAGGCCATTAAATATATAACCAAGAAGAATGGCGATTTGATGATTCCTTGGCGCGATGCGCATCCGCAATGCATGAAACTAGAACATCCGTTAAACGATACTTATCTGGGTATTATGAATCAAGCGATGGGTGGGAAAGGCGAGTTTTTTGATAGCGAAAGCAAAATTATTCGGAAGATATCCAAGTGTGTCACTATTGATAAAAGCGACATGTAAACCAGTTTCATTTTTAAATATGTTGTAACGAATTTTATTAAATATATATATATACTCTATAAAATTAATAAAATTTACATTTCTGGGTTTGGAAAAGTTTTTGGCAAAAAGGACATTTATAAATGTCCATTTTCCAAAAGCGCTCATTAATATAGAGAAAAAATGCGAAAAAGTGAGTTGTGACTGAAATGCTCTTATTTTGATTTTCGGATGAATTATTTTGTGACGCTAATTTTTTTTTGTATTTTTATAAATTTATTAAAAAATGATTTAGGGTTTTTTTATTCTATAAATATATAGAATAAAATGAACGAGTTAACCCCAATAAAACCCAAAAAATTTAGTTGTATTAATTGTAGCTTTTATACAGACAATAAAAAAGATTTTAATAAGCATAGTAATACTCAAAAACATATAAATAATCAGAATATAGAATGTTTAGAACAATTAAACCCAAAATATCCATTTATATGTAAAAATTGTAGTAAAGAATACAAAGCACGCAATAGTTTATGGTATCATGAACAAAAATGTTTTGAAAATAATAACCAATTAAAAAACGATACAGTTGAAAAAGAAGCTACTATAAATTTATTAATAAATGAACATACTGATTTTAAAAATATTATAATAGATTTGGTTAAAAGCAACAGCGAATTGCAAAAACAAACACTAGAAATGCAACAACAAATGTTGGAAGTATTTAAAAATAGTAACGGAAGTGTTAATAATTCATATAATAACAACAAGACCTTTAATATGCAAGTATTTTTGAACGAAAAATGTAAAGATGCCATGAATCTAACCGATTTTGTGAATTCTATGATGCTGCAGTTCTCGGATTTAGAAGAACTTGGCGAACTCGGTTACGTGGAAGGCATTTCGCGCCAGATGGTAAGGAAACTTAATGAGATGGATGTGTATAAACGTCCGATTCATTGTAGCGATTTAAAACGGGAAACCATGTATGTCCGGGACGATGATGTATGGGAAAAAGAAACCGAGATATACGAAAAACTCCGAAAGGCCATTAAATATATAACCAAGAAGAACGGCGATTTGATGATTCCTTGGCGCGATGCGCATCCGCAATGCATGAAACTAGAACATCCGTTAAACGATACTTATCTCGGCATTATGAATCAAGCGATGGGTGGGAAAGGCGAGTTTTTTGATAGCGAAAGCAAAATTATTCGGAAGATATCTAAGAGTGTCACGATTGATAAGAGTGATTTTTAATATAAATAAAAATATAAGCGATAAATATCGGATTTTATTTTATAAATTAACTATACAGAATACAGATTAAATGAATTCAGGTATTAACTATGTTTGCGTGGCTACCGAAATGAAGCTGTATTTGCCTTATTTAAAAATGTTACTGCCTGAGTTGGTTATTCTAGGATTAAATGAAAAATGGGAAGGATTTATTACAAAATATAAATTATTGAAACACTATCTCTCTTTGGATGAAATTGATGATGATACTCTGATTTGTTTTATTGATGCCTACGATGTTTTACCAACAAAGAATATTATAGATTTTGAAAGAAACTATAAAGAATTTATTAAACATCATCCAGATGTAAAAATGATTGTTGGATATGATGTGGTGGATAATGTTGTTCATGAACATTTATGTCAGGATATTTTTGGCACCGTTGACAACGTCCGTTTAAATAGTGGACAATTTATTGGTAGTGCAAAAAATATTAAAGAGGTTATAAATTATATACTAGAAAATACAAGTAATTTTCAAACAGATCAAATAGAATTAACAAAGTATGCTAATACATTTAAAAAAGAAGTATATATTGATGTAAATCATGATTTTTTTTATGTTAAGAGTCGTCCGCTTAAACAAGTAGTGTTACCAACGACGGGGTTAAATAGTGCAGGAGCAGGAGCAGGAGCAGGAGCAGGAGCAGGCTCAGGTCCAGCATTCATTCATGCAAACGGTAATGGGTTTCTTAACGACTTCCTTTTAAAAGAGCATGGTATTTATATTAGTGATAAAGAGAGAATATTTCATTTTATAGAAAATGTGAAGAGTGTTTTAAAAAAAATTATAATTTATGATTTGATTTATATAAAAAAACATTTACGACTATTTTATAATTTATTACTTAATAATTTTAAAATAAATGGTCATACCATAAATGAGTATGATAAAGACCTCCCATTGCGCCAAGAACTACAATAATTAATGCTAAATATTCTGGTATTTTTTTATGCATCACTAGTTGATAACCAATGTAAACAAAAAATAGGCCCATCAAAATATGACTTGACCATATAATTTCATTTGAAACCCCAAAATTATAATAACTTCTGGCTTTTTTTTTATTAACACTTGTAGTATTAACACTTGTAGTATTAACATCTGTATTATTCATTTTATATATAATAAGTATATTATATACTTGTTTTACATATACTCGTTTTACATATACTTGTTTTACATATACTCGTTTTACATATACTCGTTTTACATATACATATTTTGCCAACTACCCTTTTCTACATTTTTCTTAATAAGAGTGTCCACCACTGCAGGAGTTACCACCATTGGAAATTGGACTTTGATGGACATTTCATTTTCAAAGAGATTTGTATCGGGTTTCATTAAACGATACAAGTTCAACTTCGTATAAATAATTTCTAGACAACGCTTTAAGGTGCGGACACCATCTTCTTTTTCGGTATAGTTTGTAATAATATAGGTCATTGTATCGTCCGAAATGGTGATGTCAGACATATCAAACTTCACTTGGTCACAAATTTTCGGTAACAAATACTTATTCGCAATAATTGTCTTTTGGGGTTGTTCATATCCCTTTGTTTGAATGCGATACATTCTATCCAACAAAATGCGATTTACTTTACTTTCGTCATTGTAACTGAAGATAAAGAGGCACCGACTAAGATCAAAATCAATATCCGAAAAGTAGCGGTCATGAAATTCGCTGTTCTGCGAGGTATCGGTCAAATGCGTGAGAATACCAACAATTTCTTCACCCTTTGGCGTATCACTAATCTTGTCCAATTCATCAAAGTAAATAACGGGATTCATACTCTTGCACTTAATTAACAAATCCACGATTTTACCCCAAGCAGAACCTTCATAAGTGTAAGAGTGTCCTTCTAGGAAACTACTGTCCGTCGCTCCGCCCAGTGCAATAAACGCAAAATCACGTCCAAGAATTTTACTGATGCCTTCTTTGACCAAGGTTGTTTTACCCGTGCCCATGGGACCTTTAATTGCAATTGCGGTTCCAATCGCACTAGGGTTAACAATCCATTGACCAATCATTTGCATGATTTGCAACTTGGCATCTTCTAAACCATACACGGCCTGATCTAAAATTTTCTTGGCATTATCCATAAATTCGTGACACTTGTCAACCCCATCTACTTGAAGTGACAGTGGTAAATTTTTATATTGATTAAAAGGGATGCGCATAAAGGTGTCAACCCAGTTTTTCATTTTAAAATATTCACTGCCACCAGGTTCCATATGCTTTAGTGTAGAAATTTTACGGTAAGCGGTTGCTTTGTATTGCGGTGGGATGTTTGATTCCAATAAAGTAAGACGATAGGGTTTTGAAATATCCGAATGTTGCTTGATTAATTCAAATTGTTTTAATGCATGTTCTTGTTCTTCAATCGTCATTTTTTCGTTAAAATATTGCAAATCATTCATTACATCACGATCCTTAAATAATTTTTTAAGTTTTTTTGTATTTTTCACTTTTGTCTTTTTAATTTGTCTTTCTTGGCGCTTTAAAGAATGCTCTTCTTTGTGATTGATATCTTCAATTACTTTTTTAATTATTGGATTTTCCTGCTCTTGTGGGGTTAAACCACCCTTGAAGAGTTCTTTTATTTTAGTATAGGCATCTGATTCATCTTTGCGGGAAGAGGTGGTGGATAGTGACTTTGACGCTGACGACTTTGACGCTGACGACTTTGAAGCTGACGACTTTGCAGCTGACGACTTTGACATGGACTTTGACGTTGACTTTTCTTGCGTGATATTATTTTTATCATCTTCAACAATTTCGGTCATCACACAATCAATGTCTTTCTCATCTTCATCGTCGTCACTTTCCGTGTCGTCTTCATCGTCGTCACTGTCTTCTTCGCTACTGTCACCTTCCGTGTCGTCGTAATATTCATCATACAATGCTTCCGTATCAGACATGTATTCAATATCTTCCTCATTATTTCCTCCTCCTCCAATAATGAATGAAATATTATATTTTGATAACTCATTTGGAATATTACTACTAATATTACTAATAATACTATTATTAATACGACTACCACCACTACGACGATTTTTTGTGCTTGATAATGCATTTTTATCTTCTTCTTCAGAGTCACTTTCGTCACTTTCATCAATAATTTTTTTCGGTGTTTTCGTTTTCTTTGGAGCACCCGGACAAATACGTGTTGATGTTTTTTTACGTGATTTTTTAGCGAGGTCATCCGCAGCTAACGACGATTGTTGCGTTGATGAAACTCGCTGTTTCATATAGTGAGATGGAAATAATTCTAAGAGAAATTGCTTGTATGTTTTATCGGCCAACGTATCATTTTCATCTTCATCTTCATTATAGTCAGCGTCCGCGTCAGAATCAGATTCAGCGTCAGAGTCCGCGTCCGAGTCGGATTCGGCGTCAGATTCGGAATCTGTAATAAATTCATCGTCTTCTTCATCATCGTCTTCTTCATCGTCATCATCGGATGATTCATGCTTTTTATAAGTTTCTTTTTGTTTACTTGCCTTTTTTGGTATAAAAGCCGAAGGTGGTAAAAGAGCCGATGGAGCTACTTTATCGCGCTTTTTATCAGCAACACTTTTCATACTTTTGCTTCTAGTATTATACGGACTCGCCATTGCTTTAATTTGTTTATCGGATGAAGCCATTGTTGTGAACTTGTTATCCATTTAAATGGGTGTTGTAATTAGTTATTTAATCTAACCTTCAAATCAATTTTTTATATTATTAATTTTTAATTTTTATATTTTGCAAAATAAATTAATATAAAAATATAAAAAATATATTAATTTAGTGATTGTATTATATGTATAAAATACAGAATGTATACTATATATTAATTAAAAAATTGAATTAAACATATCTTAATATTGTTATGTTAATATAAGAGAAACGATGGCAATGAATAAGAACAAAGGAACTATGCAAAAACAACATGCTTCGCGAATTATTGGCATTCAATTCAGTATATTATCCCCCGAAGAGATTCGTAAAGGGTCTGTTGCTGAAATTTCCAATCGTGAATCTTATGTAAATAATAAGCCAGTTATTAATGGTTTGTTTGATCCACGTATGGGTGTTTTAGAACCTGGGCTGATTTGCCCGACAGATGGTCTTGATTATATGCAAACGCCTGGTTATTTTGGGCATATTGAATTAGCACGACCACTGTTTTATATACAGTATTTAACAACTATTATTAAAATTGCTCGCTGCATTTGTATAAAGTGTAGTAAGCTTTTGATCAGCAAAGAAAAGTATAAACATTTATTGAATCTATCCTTTCAAGATAGATGGAGTATTGTTTTTAATATTGCAAGCAAAATCAAACGTTGTGGTGAAGATACGGATGATGGATGTGGCTGTAAACAACCAAGTAAAATCAAAAAGGAGGGATTATCCACATTAATCGCCGAATGGGACACTATAAAAGGTGTAGATGAACCTGAAAATTTAACATTGGCCCTTACGCCTGAAATATTGCTGAAATGTTTTCGCAGGATTTCGGATGATGATGTTAGTTTTATGGGATTTAGTCCTGTTTGGTCTCGGCCAGATTGGATGATTTGTCAAGTATTAGCAATTCCTCCACCCGCCGTTCGCCCATCGGTAAAACACGATTCACAGCAACGCAGTGAAGACGATATTACGCACATTATTGTCAGTATTTTAAAGGCAAACAAAACATTACAAGAAAAAATTCAATCAAATGCTTCCGCTAGTATGATTCATGATTGGAGTGTTTTATTGCAATATTATGTTGCGTCTTTAATTGACAATAAAATTCCAGGTGCGCCGCCAATGTCTCAGCGTTCTGGCCGTCCATTGAAATCCATCAAAGAACGTTTAGTTGGTAAACACGGACGTGTTAGAGGCAACTTGATGGGGAAACGTGTAGATTATAGTGGGCGTTCGGTTATTACACCAGACCCCAATTTGTCTGCTACGGAATTAGGTGTGCCAATTAAAATGGCAAAGAATCTAACCAAACCCATAACCGTCAATGAGCGAAACATTAAATTTTTAGAAAAATTAGTAAGAAATGGCCCAGACATACATCCTGGTGCTAAAATATTAGAAAAGAAAAACGGCGATAACATTTCATTGAGGTATATTGACCGTGACTCAATTCAGCTGGAATATGGTGATATTGTGCATCGGCATATGATGGATGGCGATTGTATTCTCTTTAATCGTCAACCTACCTTGCATCGTATGTCTATGATGGGGCATATCGTGCGAATTATGCCAGTGGGCGATACATTTCGCATGAATGTTGCTGATACAAAACCATACAATGCTGATTTTGATGGTGATGAAATGAATTTGCATATGCCTCAAAGTGCGGAGAGTGAATGTGAACTAAAGCATTTAGCTGCAGTTCCCTGGCAAATTATTAGTCCCGCAAATAATAAATCTATTGTTGGTGTTTTCCAGGATTCCTTGTTGGGATCTTATCGGTTTACGCGCGAAAACACTAATTTTACTCCACGTGAAGCGATGAATTTATTAATGAGCTATGATAAGGTGGATGTATCCAAATTGCCAAAAAAAGAAGTGTCCAATTTTGATATATTATCACAGATTCTGCCTCCATTTACGCTAAAGTATAAAACCAAACGTTTCAATGATAAGGAAAACTACAAAACATCTAATAACGTATTGGAAATTAATAATGGAAAATATATTAGAGGACAGTTAGAGAAAGGTGTTCTTGGTGATGGAACAAATGGTTTAATTCACCGTATCTGCAATGATTATGGTAACAAAGAATCAATTGAGTTTATTGATAACCTTCAGAATATCGTTACCGAGTATATGAAAATGAGTGGATACAGTGTTGGGGTGAGTGATTTAATTGCGAATAAAACAACCAATGATGCTATTTCTGATATTATTATCAAAAAGAAAAATGAAGTAAAGTCATTGATTGACCAAACGCACTTGGGTATTTTTGAAAATAAGTCAGGTCAAACCAACGAGAAAGAGTTTGAAACACAAGTCAATAATATTCTTAGTAAAGCAGTCAACGAAGCCGGTAAAATCGGGCGTGAAAGTTTAAACAAAGATAACCGGTTTGTCATTATGGTGAATGCTGGCTCTAAGGGAAGTGATTTGAACATTTCGCAAATGATTTCGTGTTTAGGTCAGCAAAACGTTGATAATAAACGTATTCCCTATGGGTTTGAAAACCGCACCTTGCCGCATTTCACAAAATATGATGATTCGCCTTCGGCGCGTGGATTTGTTGAAAACTCATTTATTGGCGGGTTAACGCCCGAAGAATTATTCTTTCACGCAATGGGTGGTCGTATCGGTATTATTGATACGGCTGTAAAAACGTCGCAAACGGGTTATATTCAGCGTCGTCTTATCAAAGGGTTGGAGGATTTGAAGGTTGAATATGATATGACCGTGCGAAACAACAAAAACAAAATTATTCAGTTTACTTATGGTGATGATGGGTTTGATCCAGTGAAGGTTGAATCACAAACCTTGCCGTTAGTGCAAATGACACTAGAAGATATTTATAACCACTATCAAATGCCAAACATGTCCAAAACCAAAACAAAGGCAGATGACGTGTATGTGTCTTCATTTACAAAGCCAACCATTAAACGCCTGGCAAAGCAAACCACGGAGTTGTCCACTAGAACAAAGGACCTTACTGAAATGCTAATTCAAGCAAGAACTGGATTGGCGATGAATGTCTTTGGTTTTAGGGACAATAAAAATGTTAATATGCCAGTCTCATTTTTACACACCATTAATAATGTGCAAGGACAGCAATTTATCAATGTAAATTCGTTGGTGGATATTACACCCTTAGAAGCATATGAAATCATTGATGAAGGGTTTAATAAAATTATGTCTATTCACTATTCTAAGCCAAACGCACTATTTAAGATTTTGTATTATTATTATCTGAATCCCAAGGATTTGCTTATGGTAAAGCGTTTTAACCGAAAAGCACTAACGATTTTAATTGATCAAGTGGTCATCTTGTATAAGAAGGCACTTATTGCGCCTGGAGAAATGGTTGGAATGATTGCTGCTCAATCTATTGGTGAACCGACGACACAAATGACCTTAAATACCTTTCACTTTGCTGGTGTAGCGAGTAAATCAAATGTGACGCGTGGTTTGCCGCGTATTGAAGAAATTATTTCCTTATCAGAAAATCCCAAAAATCCATCATGCACTGTCCACTTAAATAAGGATGAAGAATGCGAGCAAGAGAATGCAAAGCGTATGGTGAATAAATTAGAACATACGCAATTGCGTGCTATTGTGGATTCAATTAAAATTTGTTTTGATCCTGATAATGGGTCAAGCACCATGATTAAAGACGATGCGACTCTTATGAAAGTATATAACGAATTTGAAAAAATGTTAGATGATTGTGATAGTTCCAAATCCAACGGTGGCGAAGAAGGTGAAGAAGATACACAGAATACTACCTCCACCTCCACCTCCAATACTAACAAATCAAAATGGGTCATTCGTATGGTATTAAATACTGAAGAAATGTTAGATAAAAATATTACAATGGACGATATTCATTTTGCAATAAATAATATATATCCAGACCAAGTCTCTTGCGTCTTTTCCGACTACAATACGGATAATTTAGTATTTCGTGTTAGATTAAATAAAAAGATGGATTCCAAGCAAATGAAAAAACAACAACCCTTAGATCAATCGGATGAAATCTATTTACTTAAAAATTTTCAGGAAACATTATTAGATAAGCTAGTGTTGCGTGGAATTAAGAACATTAAAAAGGTAACCCCTAGAAAAATTCTTGACAGTTTAGTGATGGAAGATGGAAGTTTTACGAAAAAAGAAACATGGGTTCTTGATACGATTGGAACCAATCTAATGGAACTTCTGAGTTTAGACAATATTGATGTTACACGGACGTATACAAACGACATTCAAGAAATTTATCGTGTGCTAGGTATTGAAGCCGCGCGCCAATCCATTTTGAATGAAATTACGGAAGTGATTGAATTTGATAGCACTTACATTAATTACCATCATTTAACGATGCTTTGTGACCGGATGACGTGTAATGATCAAATGGTATCTATTTTCCGCCATGGTATTAACAATGACAATATTGGCCCGATTGCCAAAGCATCATTTGAAGAAACGCCTGAAATGTTCTTGAATGCGGCAAAACACGCAGAATTAGATACAATGCGCGGTGTTTCTGCAAATGTCATGTGTGGTCAAGAAGGATACTTTGGCACAAGCGCATTTCAAGTTATTTTGGATTATGAAAAAATTACACAATTAAATGCGGAAGATTTTGCGGAACAAAATGCCGAAAAGATTATTGAGAATGGTTTTGATGGGTATACCAATGTTGATGACAAATGCAGCATTCAAACTATTAAAATACATAACAATATTTCTGGAATTAAAGCCGTAGATATGGGCATTGACGATGGTTATGAGTTTGATATGTAAGTAAAAATATTATATAATGTGTGATTAAATAATTATATAATAATGAACCTTACTAATTTATATATTTTTTTATATATATTTTTTATATTTTTTATAATTTTTATAATTTTTATAATTTTGTGTTTTATAATTTTATTTTTTCCCCATCCATTTTTTTAACAAGTTTTTTATTCGCCGTCCGGTCTTCTTCCAATGAAAATTCTTTAATAAAATCATCTAATTTATATTCTAATTCACGTCGTTTTATTTTATCAACCAAGGTGACATCAATTACTTTATCTAATGGTATTTTGAAAACATTGTTTTTATCTGAATATAATGAATATGTCATTGGTTTACCATTGTCAGCTTTTGAATGGTCAATACTTGATTGTTGTAAAAAATAATAGTAGTTTTCTTTATTTTCAATGATCGTCATTATTTGTTTTTTATATTTTGTTTCTTGTAAAGATACCTTATTCATCATTATTATTGGGATCGTATAATGTAAGGCCAATATCCAAATATCAAACGATGAGATAAAATAAGCATCACTCTGAATTAAATCCAACAAGGTTATTTCATTTAGTTTAACTCGTTTTATCAAACTCGTTTTCCCCTGTCTGCCAAGAATATCTAATATTTTAGTTTTGTATAGTTTAAATAGTTCAGAATATTTTCGTATTAACACATCTTTAATATTATAAATAGTCAAATTCGTGTATTTGGAATTATACTCTTTTAATATTCTTAATATTATTTCAAAAGAACAATTATTTGTATTGGGAATGAAAATATGTTCTTTTATTTCTGAATTGAACACTTTTTTAAAGACGCTGGAGGTTATAGAATTCTTTATTTTTATTTCGCATGGCTCATCCAAGTTTTCATTCATGATTGCATTTTCAATATTGGAATAGGTTTGTTTAATGATTGGGTTTGTTATATCATACGTATTATAATTAATGTATTTATTTTCTTTCGTAGTTTCAAAATTTTCAAAATATTCTTGGGTTAATAAGGATTGTAACAATATTATTTCATCCTCTCTTAGATTGTAATTAAGTTTTGAGAAAGAAACCAATGTTTGGGGATTGAAAATGAATGAATTAACGCGTAGGTAACGAATAATCTCATCTGCCAATTTTCCATAATAAAAAATATTATTTTCTTTACTATTAATCAAATTTATATCAGGAACCATAAGAAGACAATTACCACTAGCGTCTTTTTTACAATAATCATTATTTTTACAATTTACATAACAGCTGGTTATATTTTTTAAATGTAATAGTTCTTCTGCACTGTAAGTGTGAAATGTAATATTATTTTTTAATAAATCTCTCAATAATTGTTCTATACTGTTTAATTTTTTCAAATAGCTATACGATGAAGTGACCTTTTCTTCAATTTCTTTACGAATATCAGTGTTTGCGTATTGCCCAAGTAAGTATCTGGCGGTATTTCTGAAAACATTATAAAATTGTGTTTCTAGTCGTATGTTATTTATATAGATTGCTCTATCTTCATCTACCTTATTACTTGTCATAATTTTTTTATCCGTCTCATTGTAGTTTAAAGTATTAATAGCAATTAAACCATCTTCAATGGGTTGGGTTGGCGCATCTATCATAACAAATTGGTTTGATATCGTCAAAATACCCACCACTAGACCGTCTTCTAATACTTTCATATATGGTTTACACGGTATTTTTATTTCATTTTTGGTTGCTATACTGTAAAGTTCTTCTAAAAATTCTTTTGTTTTTTCGTAAGATGCGGTATAAATATCATCACTGAAAATAATATCTTTGTTATTTAATTGCGATGATGGATAACAGGGAACAAACCCTTTATTATTATTGCGATTATTTTTAATAACCAAACCTATTATTTTATTATCATAATTCATCACTTGACTTTCTATTGTATAATTCATATCAGGTGATAAAATATAATATGCTAATTGAGTTAACTGAATACTTTCTGAAAAACTATATACAGTTGGCATACTTTTTAATGGTTTGCATTTGTTATCAAATGTATTTTTTACCATGCTTATGATGTTTTTTATATTCGGTAATGCCGATGGGCTTAGTGGATTGAAACCATATGTAATTACGTCATCTTTCTTTTCATATTGGCATATAGGTTCATAATAGTTATATATTTTTAAAATAATAATTGTTTTTCTTTTTGAATTAAACAAGGAGGATGAATAGTGATTGGATGGACATATTAATTGAACATTGTCAGTAATGTCTTTTCTAGACAATTCAATAATAACCATATTAATCCCATCTTTAAAGAGCTTGGGGTTTGGAAAACAGATTAAATCCCACAAGTATTCATAATCTATTTCAACATTATCATCTTTTAAATAATCAATAAAGTTTTCATACGATTTTGCAATTTTAATTAACATATTGACATGATCAATATTTTTTTTATCGGCCATTTCATATAATTTTGATTTTTCGTCTTCATACAATCTAGAATAAATTTCCAAATCATTAAATCTAGAGTCATCTTCTGCTTCTGCTTCGCTATCATCTTCTGCTTCTGCTTCTGCTTCGCTATCATCTTCTGCTTCTGCTTCTGCTTCGCTATCATCTGCTTCTGCTTCTGCTTCGCTATCTTCTGCTTCTGCTTCTGCTTCGCTAACATCTTCTGCTTCTGCTTCTACTTCGCTATCTTCAGATTCTGCTTCTGCTTCGCTATCATCTTCTTCCGATTCTGCTTCTGCTTCGCTATCATCTTCGCTACTCTGACCCTGACCACCTTCTTTATTTGTATTATTGTAGTTGTAGAATAATTTTATTAAATTTCCATTTTGCAAAGTGATAAATAAATCAATGGATAAAGATTCTATTAATAGTTGTTTCATTTTTTTAATAGAAGGCACATTTTTGTATTTTTTTTCAGAATAAATATTATGCCATATATGAGAAATACAAGCAATAAATGATTGATTTTTACTTATTTCAACACCTCGCCTTAATAAACAACCAGTATTTTTTTTAATATTCGTATTAAATTGAGTTACCTTGCAATTTTTATTATCTGTTTTTAAAAACATCTCAACCGCAACAGGTAAAAATCCAAACCGATTATTTTGCATTATTGGAAATTTTTCATTGGATAGAATAAGATCTGTATGTTTTGTTTCTTCTTCTTCTTCTTCTTCATCGTCATCTTCTTCTTCATCGTCATCTTCTAATTCGGTTGCGACGGGTGCTGCTTCGCTTGTGACGGGTGCTGGTGCTGCTGCTTCGCTTGCTAATGCTTGGCTTGCTACTGGTGCTGGTGCTGCTGCTTCGCTTGCTAATGCTTGGCTTGCTACTGGTGCTGGTGCTACTGCTTGGCTTGCTACTGCTTGGCTTGCTACTGGTGCTGGTGCTGGTGCTACTGCTTGGCTTGCTAGTGCTTGGCTTGCTACTGCTTGGCTTGCTACTGCTTGGCTTGCTAGTGCTTGGCTTGCTACTTCTGCTTCTTCTGCTTCTTCTGCTTCTTCTACTTCTTCTTCTCTTATTGATGCTTTTTCATTTTTCTTTGCCTTTCCCTTTTTCTTATCATTTACCCCCTTTGCTTCTTTACCATTCTCATAGGTAGAATTACAGCCATCCACTGCTAACCATTTTTTAAAACAACACGGTATACATGCAGCACCTGAACCTTTTACTGGTTTTAAAAAACCGGGCGAATGTGGAATGTATCCTTTTGGACCGTTATGTTCATCCTTGTAATTAAACTCAATTATATGTTTACCCTTCGGAACCTTTTTAGAACCTGCTGGAATAATCTCATCTTTATTTACTTCCGCTTCCGTTAAACTTACATTATCTCTCAAACTCCAATAACGCGGGCATATATACCAATGTTGTTTATCTTTGCTACTACCATATTTAAACGCATTTGTATATGAACCTGGATGTTTATCGTCAATTTTCTTTTTTTCTTCATCAGTTAGTATAATTGGTTGACGATGACGTATAGATTGACAAGAACTAGAATAAGATTTAAACCCATTTTTACCAATATTAGAGGTAATAATTGCATTATCACGTGCTACAATTCGTTTTTCAAATGGGGTGGGATTATTTAAAGGCATTCCGGTAATATCTCGTTCTAAAACATCTTCACTTTCACTATCATCTTCATTTTCGCCTTCATCTTCATCTTCGCCTTCATCATCACTACCATCACCTCCGTCAATAGTATCTTCTTCTCCTTCTTCTTCATCTTCGTCTTCATCTTCATCATTGTGCATAAAACGCTTGAGATCTTCTTCATCAAAATCTTCATCTGCCTCAGCGTCAGCGTCAGCTTCCGCATCAGCTTCCGCAACAGCAACATCCTCATCATCCGCATCCGCGCCTTCATCCAATTGTTCTTCAATCGCATCCTCTTTATTATAAAATACCAATTCTTCAGGAACAATAGTTTCCATTTGATTTTCTTTTTCCATTTGTTGTATTTCATTTTTAGTTTCATTTATTTCATGATTACTCGCCAATCTTTCAGTAAGAACATCTTTTTTTGTAAGAGCCGCATCTTTACATAATTTTTGTATTCTCCCTGTAGCAACCGCCGTATCATACGTTTTGCTTTGACTTATTCTAATCAATGAGTCAAGGTAGATATACACGCTTGTTAAATAACTTACATTATTTATACCCGATACATTAATCATAATATTCGTTGTGTGTGGTTGCTGGGTTATCGTCGTTAAAAACCCCGGATTATTCTTGGTCTTTAATGCCTTATTCCCTTCTTGCATCAATTGTTGGGTCTGTTTTACTTCAGCATATTTCTTACGTGCATTTTCTTCCGATAATTGAAAATTCTCTTTTAAAAATTGAATAATATCATTATCCGAATAATTAAAATGGGGCTGTATCATATCAATAATAAATGCATCTTGACTATCCGTTTCATTATAATTTTCTACCCGTTTAAATCGCATTATTACGCCTTTATCTTTGCTGTCTTTGTTCAAACTATAATTTGTAATATTAAATATGCTTGTTAGGCAACCCGACATTTTTTTTAAATTTAAATTATGTTGAATCGGTAAATGCATGACATAGTCCATATCTAATACATCCGTTGTTTCGTCACGTAGATCAATATAATTGATCATTTCATAACCTCTTGTAGAGAGATAGTCAATCAAGAGACTTATAACAGGGTTTACCTTTTCTAGTATCAAATCATTCACATCCGCCAGATTCATACCTTTATTAAAATTTATTTTTACCATAATATTACAGTTTTTATCAATTTCACATAAGATTGGCAGTTTTGAACCGTTTCTCTCATCAAAATGTTCTATGTAAAGTGATACGCATTTTGTTTTTGCCATTATCGCATCCCATTTAAATATGGTTCCTTTATCCAAGTAGGGTATTTTTTTCCCATTTGTTGACAATTTATCTGTATACAAACGATAAATTTTTTCTTGTCGGCTTGATTGATTCATTTTAATCAATGGAATATCTTGAGTGGCATGAATTAGTTTGAATATAATATCTAATGGAACATTAAATAAATTTGGTTGGCGAACATTTAATAGTATTGATTTAATGCCTAGGCCACTATACTTTATTTCCTGTTTACGGTATTTATAGACATCATAGAATAAGTTGATGGATTCATTTATTTTCTCAAATTGTGGGGTAATCAACTTTTTTGTTGCACCAATTAAGGTTTGTTTTTCCTTGTTTAGTAGCTCTAATGATGTTATATCTTTTTCATATAAATAGGGATAGTATAGTTTAATGGCACTCTCTTCGGTTAAGTCATTATCAAATCCGGTAACTTCCGCTGTATTCATACCGTTTAATCGGTCTTCGGCGAGGCAGACATAGATGGTATTATTAAAAAATGCGCCTGTATGCATTAACAAATGTTTATTGGTTGTTTTGACCATCTCGTCTGCCCGGTTTTCTAAAAAAGTGTCATACTTATCGGCATCGTATGGATTTACTGTAAATGGGTATGCATATTTTTCATGCATGAGTTGAAATGTATGGCCGAGTGGTTTATTCACCAAAAAGGAAGATTCGCTCAAATTTAGTTTCAATATGTCATTGTAGGTGTAAACCGGTTTATCCGGAATGGCGTCTATGTCAAAATCAAAAATATTAAGTAAAAAGAAATCTAAACGTTCTTTGGTTAATTCTAAACTTTCCCCATGCGTTAAATTGTTATAGACACTTTTTGAATTAAAATGGGTTGTTTGTCTAATGTAAAAATACAGTTCATCATAAGAAGTGTTTAAAACATCCATTAAATGAAAGAGAAATTTCTTCTTAATTGTTTCAATAGTATCATCTAAATGTATACTTTCGGCTATAAATTTTATTTTCGGCGGGGGGATCATTGCATTGATTTCGTTGATTTCGGCTTCCGCAAAAACGCCTTTAAATGCGTCGTCGGTTGGTTTTTGGATAAATAAACGGTCTAAGGCGTCGCTGGACATTTTAGTTGCGCCTTGTCCAATAAAAACATAGAGGGTTTTGATGTTATTGTTTACTATATGGGCAAATTTATATATTGGTTCTTCTATAACCTCCATATATGTGTTATATACATAAATAGATATTTTTATGTATAGTGTGTCGTATTTGTGTTATAATGAAATTGGTTTGATAGTATGCTGACTATACGATATGTTGATAATTGCGGTTTGGTGGGGGGGGGGGAGTAACTAGAATAAATCCAATTGAACGGATAAATCTTGTGCAAGTGTTGGGTCTGAACCAGTTAAAAAAACGTGTATTCTGTCGCCAGTATTTAGGTCTTGAGATGCATTATAAAAATTAAGCGTTGACACTGACCCGGTTAAGGTTACATTAAAGGAAGTATCAATTATAGTGCCAGTTGAAATTGGCGTCGTCCGGACAACGACGTTTAATGAATTACCATTACCTGGTGGAACGGTTAAAGCACAGGACATACCGCATAATAGAGTTGGTTGCTGAACACGAAAAAACGCCGGCGGAGTAGTAGTATCTGGATATTTATTGCCGCCGCCAGCAACAGAAACTGTTCCAGGCCACAAATAACCACTAGTATTTTTCTCCAACGTGCCTTTTAAACCATAAAATAGTTGGGTCGGGTAAACATATGTAGAAAACCCTTTTCCGCCTGCCGATTTAGTGACCAAATCTACACTGGGTCCAACTTGAATACCCGGTGATGCTAAATAAGTGGGGTCCGTAACGGTGCCTGGATTGGTTTGTTTAATATCCGAAGCAGTATACGTTTGCCCGGTCGTGGGTTTCACCGTGCCAACTGTTGTAGCGCGCAGTTGGATAGACCCGAGATTATTACTGGCATCCGCCGTTTCTACGCCCACATAAGAACCAGTGGAACCGACTGCAGTTCTTGGC
>Ga0114974_10000231_pt1 | contig 49086 bp, 43 predicted proteins | sample S_130206_EF_Meta_FD_87318 | JGI IMG/M metagenome (GOLD analysis project Ga0114974, IMG submission 87318) | Freshwater microbial communities from Lake Simoncouche, Canada to study carbon cycling - S_130206_EF_MetaG | ecosystem: Environmental > Aquatic > Freshwater > Lake | place: Lake...
AGCAAACGCAGTAGGAGCAAACGCAGTAGGAGCAAACGCAGTAGGAGCAAACGCAGTAGGAATAACTGAAAAAAAGGCACTGCCAAGCGCAAAAACCTCAAGCACAGCAAACCTAAGACCGTTTGTCAGCATATGCACACCTACCTTCAATCGGCGTCCATTTATTTCGTATATGATAAAATGTTTTGAACATCAAGATTACCCCAAAGACCGCATGGAATGGATTATCATCGATGATGGGACGGATAAAATCGGTGATTTGGTTACTCATATACCCCAAGTGAAGTATTACGCCTACAATCAGAAAATGTTCTTGGGGAAAAAACGCAATCTGATGCATGATAAATCCAAAGGTGATATTATTGTTTACATGGACGATGACGATTATTATCCGCCGGATCGCGTGTCGCACGCCGTTGAGCGGTTAATAAAAAATCCCTCCGCTTTATGCGCGGGCAGCAGTGAAATCTACATTTATTTCAAACATATACAGAAATTATACCAATTTGGACCATATCGCGATAATCATTCAACAGCTGGTACGTTTGCCTTTAAACGCGAACTTTTAAAAATAACTCGGTATGAGGATAATGCCGCACTCGCCGAGGAAAAGCATTTTCTTAAAAATTATACCATACCTTTTGTGCAATTAGACCCGATGAAATCCATTTTAGTTTTTTCGCATGAACATAATACTTTTGATAAACGGCGCTTATTAGAAGATAACCCCAACCCGCAATTCACAAAAGCGTCGAATAAAACGGTGGATATGTTTATTAAGGATGCGGATTTTATTGATTTCTATGTCAACCGCATTGAACAGTTATTAAAAACCTATGAACCGGGACGACCGAATATGAAACCGGATGTCATTAAACAAATGGTTGAAATTGAAAAATCTCGGAAAAAAGAGATGGAAAAAATGCGGGCGGCGCAACAGCAACAACCGAACCAGCCTTGTATCACTTTTTCTAACAGTAATGGCACAACTCAACAATTAACATTGGAACAAGTTGTTCAAATTTTACAGCAGCAGCAAAACCAGATCGATCAATTGGTTGAACTACTGAAAAAAAAAGATGAAGAAATTAACCGGTTGATAGTGTCTGCATTTGCATCGGAACCTGCATCAGCTGGTGAAAGCGCCATATAATATTATTATATAATCCATTTAAAGCTATTTCTTATTTATAAGTATTAGTATTACAATGAGCAAGAACGAGACCAACACTATGGGTTATGACGATTTGTACAATGAAGAAAATGTAGCAAATCGCATGACAGAGGGTACGAAAAAGGGCAAACGCCGATACTACCCTTCTAACAAGCCGCAAACATTTGTTCGCAATGCAGTCACTGGTGTAAAGTATCCATTTATGGTTGGCTCGTATGAGCAGCGCCAATTGTATAAAATGGTAGATGCTACCGGTACATGTGACGCGGAGGGTTACCCTATTAAGGTGCGCAGTTTGTTACCAAATTTCAATACCAATCATTTGTTTTACGATAGTCCTGAACAGTGTATGAGTAATCTGAGAATATCCATTGCGGATAGTGCAATCAACCTCTGGCGGGAACGCACTCAGAGTTTTGATTAAATGTTAATTCTTTTAGATATTTGTATATAAATATATTTTATATACAATTATAAAATCCATGAATGAGGAAAAGAAAATTGTATTTATACCCAGCGGACGACTAGGGAATGCCATATTTCGTTATATGTCCTGCGTTGTTTTGAGTATGCGACAGCCTTCTTTGACTTACACATTACAGAAGGACTTTGTGGCGACTGACGATAATGCTCATGTTTTTTATCCTGGGTTAGATCATGAAGGGGATGACATAAAGGGCTCTGCCCTTTCAAACCCGTTCGTCGAGGGGGGGCAAAACCCCCATATGGGCTACAATACACTCGGCTTTTATAAGCATACAATTAACGTTGATAAATTAACGAGTAATCAGTATATAAATAAAGAGAACGGACAGGGTCTCTATGTCAAGAAAAATCTCACCATAACGGATGAGACTTTTTTAAAACAATGGCAGAAAAATTTGAAACCTTTTAATATTTACATGGATGGTTTTTTCCAGTTTTCCCATCTCTATTTGAAATATAAAGCACAGATTTTAGAGTATATGAAGAGGTCACAAGATATACACCGTATTCAAACCGATACGAATGAAATATATTTGATGCGGGAAATAATAGAAGATTTACCCTTGTTACCAAGTCAACAATATGATATAGTTATTCATATACGGCTCGGCGATTTTAATGGACGTCCTGAATTTATTGAAGCCTGCTATTATATCCAACTTTTTGAAACGCTTGATTTTCAGGGGAAAACAATTTGTTTATTATGCGAGCCGATTAAAAGTGAAAGCGACGCAATTTTTATAGATAAAATAAACCACTGGTTTCGAGTAAAGGACATACCCTTTAATTGTGAAACAAATTCTTTACTTGTTGATTTTAATATTATGAAACAATGTAAAACACTGATTTGCTCTATGAGCACACTGGCTTGGACAGCCGCCTATCTCTCTAATCATATTCAACAATGCTATATGCCGAATTATAATTTTTATGAAGTGCCGCTGCGCCAACAATTCTTTTTCAAGAAACCCATTGAAAATACTATACTTTACCATGTGAAAACCACGTCGCCCAGCCTTTCCCAAATTACTCCATATATTATAACATTGCCAGAATATGCATCGCGCTTGGAAAAATTAGATGATTTATTGATAAATCTCTCGATGATTGGATTAGAAACAATAGTTTATAATGGCGTGAATGGAAAAAAAATAGATATAAGTAATGCAGATAAGACAATACTTACATATGAAAATACGACCTATAAATATGATAACAGCGTGCGCTTAAATGGCAAAGCAATGACGCGCGGTGAATTTGGATGTGCCTGGAGCCATTTAAATTTGATAAAACAATTGGCGCAAGGGCAAGAGCAACCGCAAGTAGGACAAGAGCAACCGCAAGCAGGTCAAGCATATTATTTAATATTAGAAGATGATGTCGAATTAGTGAAACCCTTGGACGAATTATACACACTCCTACAGCATCTACCAGAGGATACGGATCTTTGTCATTTGGCGAAAAGTGATTGGTATCCTTTTACAAAAACTAGACCAGTTAATCCGTATTTTTATGAATGCGAAAAGAATTTTTTTAATAAAACCACCGCTTACCTGATTTCAAACAAAGGTGCGAAAAAAATAATGGAATATATCAATCATTCTATTAATGTTCCGATTGATGATTTATTTAATATGATTTATCGACTAACGCCTGACTTTCGGTTTTATGTACCAAATGACTATTTTTTTAAAGAACAAGATAATATTTTATCGACCATTAAAGATATTGATCATTAAAGAAGGCTTTCTAATAAAGGGAAAAACCCTAATTTCGTCAATATTTTTTCTTTCATTAGCTTGATTGTCTCAATACGCTGAGACCACCAATCTTCCTCAATAGCTTGTTGCATAATTTTAAGGGCAGCAGCTGGGTCTTCCAACGGTAATCTCACAAAAGCTTGCGGGTCTATATATTCTTCTAAATTAGGACAGCCCCAATAGAAACAGAGAGATTCACATAAAATGCATTCCCATATTTTCTCAGTCGCATAGTTATGTTCGCTGTTATTTTCGGCTGCGAAACAATATTTATAGTTGGCATACACGTTATATTTATTGTCGCCTTCGACGGGTCCTCTATACGAACGGAAATTGTGATAGTTTTGTCTTCCGAATACGTCAATTATGCTGGAGGTGTTATCTCCTACGTAAGAAATAAAATTATTGCGGAGTATATGCCCTTCATCGTGATTTTTCGCACTACATATCGTCGCAACCCTAAAGGGCTCTGCCCTTTCAAACCCGTCGTTGGGGTTTTTTTTCCCAATATTGATCTGCCATTGCACGTTATTTAAATGCGTTTTATGACTGAACACTTTAAAAAACTTAGCAGGGTCCGGTGTCGCCCACTCTCCCCAAGTTTTAACGCCCCAGTGTTTAGTCGGGTCTTGTATCCAAGGTTCCATTTGAAAGACCAAGGTACGTTTCGGGTCATAATAGTCATTTTTGCATGGGGAGTTAATAATTACATAATAGTCCGCTTTTACCGTATCCGTCTCCTGCCAAATCATTTCTATATTTTTCCAGCTGTAATAGATCATACACATATTTGACCATTCTTTACACAATTGTTCGCTAGAACACCAGTTGCAAAGCATTTTTATTTTTATTTTTTTAGGCTGCTGTGCTGCTTTCTCTGCTGCTTGCTGTGCTGCTTTCTCTGCTGCTTGCTGTGCTGCTTTTTCTGCCTGCTGATAACTTTTTTTAATATACACGCCATCTTTTTCGCCAAAATAAATAGAGGGTGTTAATTGTTCTATGTTATTTTTGAAAAAACCCAAGGTGTTAAAACCAACACAATTGGGGTCTTTCAGCGCTTTTAACATACAGTCCGTTAAGCACATGCCGTGATGATAATACACATCATGACCGATTTGGTCTAATTTGGGCATAAACTCAAATTGGTCTTCAATCACATTGTTGAAATCTAAACTTTCCGAACTATTTTGAATGTCTGTGTCTACATTAGGACCGCCCATTTCATTCCACTCGGAAAAAACCAACAAAGGCTGTAATTCTGAAATATTTAATTCAGATACAATTTTAATCACATAATCAATGCCATGTTTAATGCCATTTTTCTCTATATATGCTAAAAGCTTTTTCGCTCCTTCTTTATTAACCGAATAAGCAAATGTGCCGCCAATATATAAATCATTATTTAAGGGTTCTACACGGGGGTTCAGCCCCCCAACGACTGCCTGGTCAGAAATTTCTCTAAAAGTCGGGTTTGAAAGGGACATACCGTCGTGGGGGGGCGGAACCCCCCTCTCCAGCGTATCATATATATCTTTTACCCTTTGCCGCATCGCACTAAACATATGATATCCAAGAAATATCAGTTCTTTTTCAGCAAAAGCCGGCATTAATTGTTTAAATCGTTCCTCAAACCCTTGACATAATTCAAAATCATCTTCAAACACAATATAATAACTATTTTGTTTGTCTTCAATCAATTCACGCCAAAGTTTCAAATGGCTCAAAGCACATCCAATCACGCCGCGGCGATTACCGAAATCATTGCCCTCAAATAGTTTTTTAAGTTCCATGAGAGGCTCTAATTTTAAACCATCCACGGCTTTAACGATCTCATATTCTTTCACGCCGTTCTTTTTAAATAATTCCACTATTTTAACTTTTCGATCCGCGCGGCGCTCTAAATTAATCATCTTTATTTTTTTATTTGGCTTGGTATATGTATTAAATTGCGACTCTTGATTTAGTTCATATGCATTTTTAACTTTACCGCTGCTAATCTCGGTCGTTAATCGTCCGATATGCCGATGCGTAATGCGGTCAAAAAAGGCGGTTTTATAATTCGCGTCTGTCCATTTGTCGGCATAATCTCGCTCAAAAAATTGGTTCGGTGAATCATAATTACCGAGCTTTAAAATTGCTTTCACATCTGTCATCGAAGGACGAAAACTGTAGTGAGGCCAATACTGCGAATTTTGATAATGTATAATATTTTCGTTCGGGCGGTGGTCGTGTATGACAATGTTTGGCATATGAGTAGGTAAATGCCCGCGGGTATGATAATTGTCAATTGTTTCGGCATAATTCCGGTTGAATACAAGCTGTTTAATATTCTGCGAGGACCCTTGTTTAAGAGCAGCAATAGCGTCAGTCACATAATTCATCGAATGGTAAAAGAGGAAATCGTCTTCCATATGTATCCAATAGTCTGGCTTCATTTTATTTAATTTATCCCAGATGATATTCATGCTCTGACGATGTCCTTTTTCTTCTGGAGTTTTCATATGATATTCAATCCAGCTATAGGTGGATTTCATTTGCTGCCGCTCCTCGGTCGAGGAATTATCATCTACACAAAACCAGTGTTTTATTCTCTCCACATCATACCAGCAGTTTAAGATTGAATTCAATGTTTCCTTAAATAAATCGAGCCGCTTACACGTCGTAAAGGTAATTAAAATGTTTACGTCTCCATTTTTATGCTCTGTTACTGATTTTCGGAGGTTTTTTGCCACTGTTTTATTAAATTCCGTTATTTTTGAGCGATTTTGTTTGAACAACAAATTCCACAGCTCGATTGTATTTTGGTTATTTACCAGCTCGTTAAATTTATAGACCATATTATTTAGTCCATTAAATAGCTGCATAGTATCTTTATCTTGTTCTAAATTTTCTCTATAACAGAATAAATTATTAATAGCCAGATTAAGGTCGCTTTGACCAATGACTTGGCGAATTAACAATTGTTTACAGCATTGATAACCGTCGACTTTGTCATTGACCGAACGAGAATATGCACTAATAGCGTTAAAAAATTCTAACCGGTCTTGATACATATGTCTATTGATAAAAAGTTTGTCTCCAACGTCGTGCTTATAATTTTTAAATTTATGATACAAGGCGTTTATTAAAATAAATTGTCCGGTTTGATAAAAATATTCAACCGCCATTACTAGTCCTTCAATGCGCTCGCCATCGTATTCCAAAGTTTTCAGAAAATATTTAACGGCTTCGTCCATTTGTTTTTTCTCTCGGTACATAATACCAATTTCCAGCGCAGCATAATATTTTTCCTGATGCCAATGGTTCGGTATATCCAATACCTTTTTATACCATTCAATTGAGTTTGTGAAGTATTTTTCGCCGGCGTCTTTAAAACTGCGACCACAATAAAAAGCATAGCGCCCGGATAAGCCTTTGTCCGGTAGTGGCAGTTCTTTTTCATAAGCGGCTTCTAATATCATGGCGTCTTCATAATATTTAAGCGGGTTTTGACTGCGGTTGCCGGTTCGCCCTGAATCAATATAATAATTTCCTTGAATAATAGAATCTTCGTTCACGGGGTCTATATTGTGTAAAAATTCGTGTAAAACGCCTTTGAACATCCATCGTTTGCGATTATTAATAAAGAGCGGGCGCAGGTATTCAAAACCTTGTCCGAATTTTAACATATACCGGTCCGAGTGTTTACCGCCCTTTGTCAAAGGCAACTTAAAATCACCGTTGATCTTATCATCGGCATCAAATATTAATAAAAAATCCGTTTTGTCATAAGCCGCTTCTAATGCCTTGGAGCGATTATGACCAAAGTCTTTCCATTCATGCGAGACTAATTCGCCAGGGATTGCCTTGTCGAGGAAATAATCCGAAATAATTTGTTGGGTATTATCAGTTGAGCCGGTATCCGATATAACCCAATAATCAAAATTGATATATTTACACAAATTATCAAGTGTACCTGTAATCACCCTTGATTCGTTTTTTACAATCATATTTAAACATACTGTTGGCATTTTGTCAACGGACGGTGGTTTATCCATTATTTCAAAATACATATGTTGTAGAAATATTTAAACGGTAGATTTTAAATATTTATAATTAAAAATGTATATATAATTAAAAATATATACATAATTAAAATTCTTCATTTGAAATATAGGTTTCTTGTATATCCCCTTCAGCATAATCATCAATTATTTTATCATCACCACCAACTTTGCAGTCCTTATTTGTATATTTATCTAAATATCTATAAATTCGGTTAATATCCAATTTATTAATATCGTATAATTCAAACATTGCGTATATTTCTTCATCAGTGTGATTTACTCTTAAATTAAGAAAAAAAGAAAAGGTATCTTTTTTATCAAGGGATAATTTTTGGCACAAATCTTGAATAAATAAAGAATTATTATATTCGGTACTGTACTTGGTGAGAACCTTGGTAAAACGTATTTCGGGCTGTTTGCTTTTTATGTTACTACCAATGGCGTCGTGGTATATTTTATTACAATGAAAGGTTTTCATCAAGGAACTCATTTCATTAAATTGCCAAATTTGTTTCTGAAAAGTAATGCGGTCAATATAATCGGCAAAACATATTTTATCCAGGATTTTTGTATAGAGCGGAATAGAAATTTCCTTTTTCTTTTTACCGATAATATCTATAATATTTTCATGCCAGAGAAGTCCGACAATCGTGCGGTCCGTATCATTTAACATATTTATGTGATCAGTTATGGAATGTGATACATTAAATAGATTTTTCGTTATATCCTTGGTGTCCTCGTTGTAGGATTTCGCCTTAAATATATTCTGTATGATTTCATTTTTTAATATATTATTATGTTTTTGGTAAATATTATTCACTGAATTTAATTTCCGCAAATCGCCTTGTAAGTATTCAACCATATTTACAATGACATTATTTTCTAAGGACGGCATAGAGACTTGTAAAATGTTTTGGATTTGCGCTGAAGTCGGACTTTTAAGTTCAAACACATTACAAACCTTCATTAGTTCCTTTATTTTTTTATCCACGTGATAACTGCTAATACAAATAATCGGGCTAAATGATAAATCTTCTAATTTTTGTTTGCGTGTTTTTTTAGGTCGAATTATTTTGATTAAAGAGTTGATGCCGCCCTTGTCGCCGTTATTCATTCCATCAATTTCGTCCATTACAATCGCAATGGGTTTTGATTTTTTGTTTAATAAACTAATGACACTTTTATCGGACATGTTGCTTTTCGTAATTGTATCAATTATCGTTTTATTGCGGATGTCTCCTGCGTCGTATTTTATGATATCGTAATTTAATTCTTTTAATAAATTTATAACAAAAGCCGTTTTTCCGCTGCCCGGTGAGCCGTAAATATAGATACCTCGCTTAAACGAAAAATCGTGCTTGTTTTTTTCAAATTGAGTTAAAATGCTTTTTATTTCATTTGAAACAGTCGTTCTATTTAGAATAGAATTGAAATTCATTGTATTGAAATTCATTGTATTGAAATTAATAGTTTGCATTATAAACAATATATTAATCCTTTTATATTTATATTTATATTTGTATTTTAAGTCCTATGTACAAGTATCGGCTATATTGGTAATTCCATCCCAGGTTAATTTACAATCTTTTGCCCATTTGTATTTAGCACATTTACCTCCTGCCGCCCATGAAGCTGATGTAAAATCCATTGGTGCAGTACACGAACTAACTCTATCTCCTACTTTTGGATGAGAAATGCACATATTTCCACTCATATCCCAGTAGTCAGGGCAATTAGGAATAACCGGTGGAAATTCTGACTTGTATTTTTGATTATAAAGCGCCAATCCAATAAAACAGAGAGACACGATTAAAAAAATTATAGCAACCGTCATTACCGTACTTTGAAACGTCATTTATATATATTACAGAACTATTAAATATTTTTCTATTAGTTTTATATATATATGGAACGTCTCCTTAGTAGCAATGGATCCACCAGTAACGGACGAGTAAACATATTAGGACCGAATATTGATCAACGTTTTTCAATGTCTGACCGCATTCCAATAAATAGCACTAAATATTCTTTCCGGGACGCAATGTCTGGAAATTGGTATGATACGCAATTATCTAATGCCTTTTTTAGTGGACGAAATATACAAATTATTCAAAACGGCATCAGAGCAGGTGTGTTTAACCGATCAAACCGGCAATATGTGATCGGCGAGCAAAATATGGATGAGCTGCAAATTATAATGCGCGGCATGTTTTTACAATATTCCAAAAATCAACCGACTGATATTCCTGGACAAATTAATGTGTTAAATAAAATTGTGCTAGATTATGCCATAAATCAAGTCTATGGCGAAGCTGATGGCTATATGAAATACAAGCGGGATGCGAGCACACTTGTCGTGCCGATGCCAATTCCAGTATTAGCGAATATGCACGATAAACAGCTAGAACTGAAAAAATGGTTTTGATCAAAAAATTGAAATGCTTTTTATGTTTTAAAAAGATCATACATAACTCATAAGCAAATAAGCAACAAGCAAATAAATAATAAGAAAATGTCTCAGCCATCATACGCACTGCAGGTTCTAATGCTCCCGGTAAGTATAATAAATCAGGTAATAAGTTTTCACGAAACAAATCCGGATTTAGTGCTCAGCCTTTACAAGTCCTTCCTTTGGTTGGAGGACAGCTGGTACAAAACCCGTATTTTAGAACATCTCGCCAATATAGCCTATGCGGCTATTCAACCACTTATAGATATTAACCGCTTCAACTTAACCGACCGCGAAGTGATGTATTTCTACGACGCAGTATTCGGAAATCTCGACACCTTGTTATATGGCGATCAGTACGAAATAGAACATATGCGCCATATTGACAGCGAGTTCCGTGAATGCACACGTCTTATCGGCGATTTAAATCAAAAGCAATATTTTGACATTAATATTGCTGGGTTCATTAATAATACAAATCACGCATATGTGCGGCTATTGGAAGAAGCCATTATCAGCAAAAGCGAAAATCTGCTGAAATGTATCAAAGCCCATTTCTACGATGAATGGATGTGCCTCTACTTGTTCCTTAAACAAACCCACCAGGTCTATAAAAATCCACTTTACGAAGCGACCGACGAACAGCTCTTTCAGTTGATTTCGGATGCCAATATGACTATCATTACTCTAGTCTTGCGGTCGGCTATCAGTGGTGAGCGGCGAGAAATTATTTGGAATAATTATAATGGTGATAATGTAGCCACGCCCAATTTGCAAATGGTGAAAAAAATTGTGCCCGCGATTATTCCTTACGGACACCAACTGTTTGCGGTTTATAAACCCAGCGCAGCTAGTACAGATGAAGTTGACCCCGACGATTTCGTATATTTATCGCCCTTTGAATATTGGCGAAAATTTGACAATAAAGTCATTGATTTTCGCGGGGGCGGGAGTGGAGGTAATATTATATATACGGAGAGAGATGAAGCTATTGGCAAATATTTACGAGCAGCACGCCCCATGACCTGGAACCCGGATTTACAGCAAATGGCGATGCTTAGTGCTTGAATAAATTATATATATAAAAAAAATAATAAATGGTTATACCATTTTTTATTTTTATTTTTATCTTTTTTTTATTTCCTATCTATTTATTTTTTAACGGGCACTATTTTTTTCTTAATAAGGGTAGTCGTTTTCTTTTTAGGTGCTTCCAGCAAATCGGCTTTTCGCCACTCGATTAACTTTACATATTCTGTTCGCAAAGTCGCCAATTCATTCAGCCAGATTTGCGTCTCACTAGTTGCTTTCAACGCCGCCAATTCCCCGTTCTTTCGGTCCCGCTCTGCCATAATCTTGGCGATATTTTCTTCCGTCACGCTATCCATCGGCAAGCGCACGAGGTACTTATAATCCGCATCTTCCTCGATCGTATCATATTTCCGCGCTTTCAATATAGCAGATACTTCGACGGTTTTCTTTTTTCGCAAATCAAGCGTATCTTCTAATAACTCGGTGATGAAACGTGCTTTGTTGGATAAAATACACGCATCTTTTTCCAAGGCAATCACTTGATGCGCCTTGCGTTTCACATAATAAGCATTGCGAACTTTCATATACAGTGCAATCAGCTCTTCGACCTTGTCAAATTTAACTAATTTTTCTTCTTCGTCAAACACGTGCATGTTGGTCGTTGTGCGCGTCGTATACAATTTCAATAATTTTTCCAACGCATTACAACCGTGGTCGGTCGGTTCTTTGAGGAGTGCTGGAATAACCCCTGGTGCAAAGGTAATCGTTATATCGACTACTGTATCCGTGCTCATGTCGGTGTAGTCTTTAACTTGCACGACATCCTTGGACTTTTTCTTGCCCTTTGGCTTATCGCCGCCCTCCGCTGCGCTTGCTGCTGCGCTTGCTGCTGTTGCTGCGCTTGTAGGCTTGACATCGATTAAATCTTCAATGTATTTTTTATAATCATCGGTCCAAACACCGATCGGTAATTCAGTGACTCGTACTTGTTTGTCCGATAACACTTCATACACCCCTTTGATTAAATACTTGCCTTCACTAATCGACGAAATTACCCCTTTAAATCCGTCATAGTAAGGCACGAGGGCTTGCGTATTTGTATTGTGCCCTTGCAAGACATTCACAACATAATCAATCACCGCTAAGGGATTGTAATTCATAATATCTGTGCTAAAGCCCGTACCAATGCCTTTACCGCCATTTATTAATTGCATAGGAATAATCGGTACATAAAACATCGGCTCCACTTGGGTGCCATCATCGTCTTTATAAATTAAGATATCATCGTCCGCCTCAGGATAAATCAGTCGGGTTAATTCACTTAATTGTGTGCAAATATACCTTTCCGATGCCGCATCATCACCACCCTGCAACCGGGTGCCAAACTGCCCATTGGGTTCGAGCAAATTTATATTATTTGAACCCACAAAGTTCTGCGCCATGTTAATAATTGCGCCATACAAACTCTGCTCGCCATGGTGATAGCGACTTTTTTCCGAGACTGCACCGCCGAGCTGCGCTACTTTCACTTCCGACGTCAAGCGCCGCGCCAGACAGGTATAGAGAATTTTCCGCTGACTGGTTTTCAGCCCATCAATGCCGTTAGGAATAGAGCGCTCGCAATCGTATTTGGAGAAATGGATCATCTCCTCGGCGATAAATTCTTCATAAGAAACTTCGGACTTATTGGTATTGAGATAGAGTGTGCGGTCATATTGCTCCAACCATTCTTTGCGGTCACCCGCTCTTTTTTTATTAAAGACTTTGTCAATGGCATCGCGACTGTTTTCGCCAGTGCTGACAAAGTTTACGATTTTCTTGTTGGCAAAATATTCTTTGAATTCCTTGCCCGTGCTTGTACCTAATCCCTTGTAGTATTTGAAGGTCCAGCCTTTGGTATTATTGACGGCTTTCCACTCTTCGTATTCGCCGTCATTGTAGAACAACATTTCGGTCTGTGTCCCTTTCTTGGCTTTGATAATCGGTGTATTCATAAACCCGATAAAACCCGGAATAGACAGTAATGTTTCCCACTCAGAGTCAAAGAGGTTAATACACAACCCTTTAATATGACTGCCGTCTAAATCTTGGTCTGTCATAAAGACGATTTTCCCGTAGCGCAAGGATTTTTTGGATTCAGCGAGAGTATATTTTTTCCCCGCTTCAAGGGCGACAATTTGTTTGATTTCGTGTATTTCTTTTACTTCTGAAATCCGTTTGGGCGTTTCCCCTCGCACGTTAAACAACTTTCCGCGCAATGGATAAACGCCGATGGTATTTCGGTCGGTCGTAGATAAACCACTCATAATACCCGCTTTGGCTGAATCTCCTTCACAGAGAATGAGAATACAGTTTTCGCTATTGGGTCCGCCGGCGTCATTGGCGTCCACCAATTTGGGAATACCGCGCACCGTCTTGCTTTTTACGCCGTCTTGCTTTTTAATTGTCTTGGTTGTTTTCACTTCAGTTAAAGCGCAAGCGGCGTCCATAACGCCCATCTTGGCAACCTTTTCAATAAACTTGTCACTGATTTCACATGTTGAACCGAACTCCCCAACAGGCGTATTCATATAATCCTTGGTTTGACTATCAAACGCCGGATTATCAATAACGCAGCGCACAAAGAGGAATATTTGTTCTTTGATGGTGTTTGGTTTAACATCAATCTTTTTCTTCAGTTTAATAAAAGCCGTCATTTTGCGGACAATTTGGTTTAAGAGGTATTCGACATGTTTACCGCCTTTACCCGTGAAAATACCATTCACAAAAGAGACTTGGGTAAATTCTTCTTTGGGCGCCAAACACACCACATACTCCCAGCGTTCATTCGCTTCTTCGTGAACCCGGTCGGTCATCGCTTTGTTACCGACATATAAATCCACGTATTGCAAGAAGGTTTTCACGGGCACTAACTCGCTATTATACTTTACCTTTACCGATTTATCGGTTACCGCAGCCAAATCAAAGACCCGCCGCTTCAAGAGCGCAAGCATATCGGGGGTTAGACCAGGCAGACCCATCCGAGCGTAATCCGGCTTAAAGGATACAATCGTGTAGGGTTTTTTACTGCACTTTGTCACGGACGGGGTTTTAATGATGTTGAGATTATCTTCAAACTCTTGAACGTATTTTAAACCACGAATATGATCGACGGTTTCAATGCGCGCCCAAGTCGACCAGATAAAAGCCAATTTGATGCCAAACCCGTTCTTACCGCCCGTTGTTTTTTTTTGGGTTTTATCGTAATTCGTGGACGTGCGCAAATGAGCGAAAATGAGTTCGGGGATCCAAATGTCCTCAGCGGGATGTTTAGCGATATCAATACCGTTCCCGTTGTTATACATAGTGATAATCCCTTCTTTTTCGTCAAGTGTGATGTCGATCTCGGTGACTGGTAAAACATCCGTTTGCCCTTTGTCAATAAGATCTTTCATACGCACGACTTGGTCGCGGGCATTAACCACCGCTTCATCGACGATTTTATAAAGCCCTGGCACAATGGTTATTTGTTTAGATACAATTTGTGGGTCTTGCCCCCCAACGGCGCACGGAGTTTCACCGGGGGTTTCACTGGGGGTTTCGCCCCCCAACGACGAAGTAGGCGAAGCCGGGGTTGATGACGCGCCCTTGGCAATTCCGCTTGCGGTCGGGTTTGAAAGGGCAGCGCCCTTTGTATTAAACACGAATGTATCGTAATCGGTCATCGTCATTGAACCCGTATATGTATCAGGCGCATCAAGCACGTGTTGTTTATCAGTTTTTTTCTGATATTTTTGAGCCAGTTCATCTTCTTCTGTATTTTTTTTTGTTTTAGACGCTGACGTAGTCTTGGTCGCTGACGTTGTCTTGGTCGCTGACTTTTTTTTATTAACAACCGGTGCTTGGACTGCTGCTGTCGCTTGGACTTGTGCCGTTTCCATTTGCATTGTAGTAGATGAAGCCATTGTAGATTAGTTCGTTATATATATTAATATTAAATCATTAAATCATTTTTCAATTTTTATTTTAATTATACATTTTTTATACATTTTTATACATTTTTATACAATATACATTTTATATGTATAAAATATATTATATATGGCGCTATACGATAATAGTCAAAATTTTACATATACCGGCACTACGCAATATTGGGTAAAACCCGATCTTATAACATCCGCCTATTTTATTGTTACGGGCGGTGGCGGCGGTGGTAGTAATAATAGTAGTGGAGGCAATGGAGCTTATGTATATGCAAATTTTAGAGATTTAAGGCGAGATGGCAGTTTCAATGTCGTGATTAATGTCGGTAGCGGTGGAAAAGCACCACCATTGCAAACCGGTGGTAGAAGTGTTGGAGGTACACTATTTAATAATGGGGGCGCCGGAACGACCTTAAACGGATTAAATTCCGGGGGCGGCGGCGGGATGAGTAGTGTTTTTTATGTAGATGCCTGTGGAAATCGGGCGATAGAGGTTGTTGCTGGCGGTGGTGGGGGTGGGGGCACAACTGCAGGTTCAAATGGCGGCGCAAGTGGCGGTATCGGTAATCCAGTGGATGATGATAGTGCTTTTAGTAGTATCGGATTTTCCGGTAGTGGGTCTGGCTATGGGGAAGGCGGAAACACAGATTTATCAGGAAACGCCGGCGTGGGCGGAATAAATGGTGGCGTAAATGGCTATGATTTTATTGATAGTAGTGGGGCGTTTTCATATATTGGCGGTGGAGGCGGAAGTGGCGGCAGCTTTGCGGGTGGCGGAGGCGGAGCCGGATATGGAGGTGCTGCCGGTGGAAAAATCGGTGGCGGCGGCGGCGGAGGAAGTTATACCAACGCAAATATATCCATATTTAATACAAGTGGAGGAGCAGGCGGAACAAGCAATACGAATGGACAAGATGGAAATATTTTGGTTTTATGGAACGCCACTCCATTATACCCCCCAGCGTTAGTTCCACAATTTATGTTAAATTCGCAACACACGGGAAAAAGTCCATATATTGCGCCTTTTCTAATTCCGCCGAGTAGCGAAACAAAATTCTATAATACGAATGGTTTAAACAATCCAAATTCGGGAGTTATTGGAGGCGATGGTGAAATATATATTGTATCTGGTGACGGATCACTTTATGCATTTGATCACCGGTTTATATTTAAATGGCGATATATTATTGAAGGTTTTACCTTTATCGGAACACCAGCTATTATACCGCAAGGTACGATTTATGTATCAGCAACAACGGCTTTGGCAAATAAATATTTTTTTGCCCTCTCTGATAATGATACATCAGCGGGAAAAAAATGGCAATATCAAGTAGATAGTAATCCCTCCACCTCGCCGGTCTTAGACAACAATGAAAATATTTATTTTGGCACGGCAAATGGCACGATTTATGCTTTATCCGATGGCACAGAACAAGGCGTGCTTGCGTGGGAGTATCCTACCATCGTCTCGAATATTCCAGTAACCGGTACACCGGCATTTGATCTATCTTATAATAAATTATATTATACCACCACCAACGACTCAGTTAGTTCGTCGGTTTACGTGATTGATTTGTCCACGAACCATATAGCGAATAAAATTATTCCCACGCTTCGTTGGACCAATACAATATCGGCTGATTTTTACAAATCGCCTTCGGTCGGATATAGCAATACCGCATCCAAATCCACCGTGTTTATTAGTACCGATAAAGGGAAAATACATGCGTATGATATTAGTAATGGTAATGCCATATGGACCAGCATTGACGTATTTGATGTGAGTTTATCAGAAATCTCCATCGGCAGTGATAATTTTATTTATTGCACGTCAACAAATTCCTTAAACGTAATCGATAGTTCAAACGGAACATTGGATTGGACCTATCCAATCGATGTGTCAGGACTAACGCCAACCGTTTATAATAATTCAATACCAATGATTGACGCCAGTAATAATGTTTATTTTGGTGCTAGAAATAATTATTTATACGCCATCGATGGTGCCCGGCGCACGTTTAAATGGCGATATCAAGTCGGAGGTTCTATTCAGTCCATGCCGATCATTAACGATGTTGGTAATATTTATTTTGGGGCAAATGATGGAAAAATATACGATTTAAGCGGTAATAGCACTCCGCCGTCGGTTAACCAACCCATTGTGCAAATGTATATGTTAAACTCGCAACACACCGGTCAGAGCGCTTATGCCGGTCCTGTCGCCGAACCTACGAGTATTGTTTCAGTGCCTTTTGTATCCGGAAACTTATTTGTATCGCCGTCTATTTCTATTTCGAATGATGGTATAATGTATCTCGGATCCAATGACGGCTACGTCTATGCTTTGTATTCCGCCACGGGGCTGACGAAATGGAACGTACGAGTAGCAAATAGCGCCAATCCGGCGGGTTTCTTAACTTCGCCCAACTCAATGTATACGACACCCGCCATAGCAATAGATGGCACCATATATATTGGTTCAAATGAAGGCTATTTATACGCATTACGTCCAGCGGATGGTTCAATAAAATGGTCTTTTTATGCCGGTTACCCTTTACAATCATCGCCCATTATAGACAATGCGACGGGTAGTATTTATTTTGGAGCCGGTACGCGAGTTTATGCCATTGGCGATGCCGGGTTTACGGCTTACAACAAATGGCTATCACCATTTTTTCAAACGGGTGCCAATGTCAATTCCTCGCCCGCACTCAGCACAAATGGATATATTTATTTTGGGTCGGATGATGGATATGTATACGGGGTTAATAGTTTTACGGGCGTGCAAAAATGGCAGCGCTCAACGAATACAACTTTGCCTGATTTAGTTCACCCGATTTATACGTCGGCGACCATCGATGCTTCCAATAATGTCATTATTGGCAATGGTTCTTATATGGATGGCGAATTGTATTATTTAAATGGCTTAACGGGCGCTATCCTTTGGCAAAACTCGTATGATCCGCAAATTGGTCCTTTTTACAATACGCCTGCAGTGCGAGGTGATGTCATTTACCTCAGCACGATTGCATATATTTACTCCATAAATCGTCTAACGGGTAACCAAATATGGAGATATATTAATTCAAATTGTTATTATACTTCGCCGATAATTGATGTGAATGGAAAAATATATGTAGCATCAATTCAGACACAAAATACACCTGCAAATGGCTGGCTGAAAAATGACGGAATATTACATTGTTTAAACACTGATGGCACTGATAGTTGGGTAATAAATGTAGCTGACGGACGTTTAGCGCCACCGGTACTGAGTAGTGATGGTACGATTTATATCAGCGCAACGGATAATAAAATTTATGCTATAAGAATATAAGAATAAAGAATGTCATCTAGTAAATATAATTGCAAATATATTTGCCAACCGGTATTGAAAACAAAAAATGTCTGGTTTGGTGGAAATATTAATAACTCTAGCAACACCTCTGCCTTGCGCTATTCGGAATTTGTGCGTGGACGCGGTCCAAATTACGGCAGTTCGACGATTGCTTATAATAATATAAATGCGTTTGGTTATTCGGCTCAAGGCGGACCAGGCGGAAGTGGCGCGCCGCCAAGAAATGCGTTTTAATTTCGTTGTTATTATTTAGCGCTTTTATTATATTTTATTATATTTTCTCTGGATACATATATAAAATGGTTAAAAAGCATATGAAAGCGGCTGACGGGAAGTATCATATTCACGGCAAGACATACGAAAAGTTGGAAGGTTCGCGCGCCCAAGTCTGGCATGGCACTGCTCGCCAAACCCCGGGTTGTTTATGTAAAGAAGATTTATTGATGAACAAAAATGGACGTATCGTTTCCAAGCGCAAGCACACTACCGCCAAACGTGAGAAACGTTTAGTGAAAGCTGGGTTTTTAACCAAGAAGGGGAAATTCGGCTTTATCAAGAGTGGCACTGCGAGCCGCAAGACGCGCAAGGGTCGAAAGTAAATATGTGTACCGTTTCACATGATACCGTTTCACATGATAATAAAATATCTATCTTAATATTTTATTATTTATTTTATTATTTAATAATCAAGGCAACTTAATATCAATATCAACAATAATAACATCAATCGCTATTTTTTCAAAATACCTTTTACTGACCAATAAATTTTGTTTATTTTTATTTAAGGAACAATAGAAATCATACACTTCATATATGGTATTGGCATTTGTAGAAGTTGTAGCATTTGCAGCAATAGTATTTAATTGCTGATAGGTCTGAAATAATTTCATTGCGTTTACAACCTCGACCCGTTTGTTCCATAATTTGCATTTAACGTGTAAAATATATTTATGGTCTTCGATCACTACGTCCGGGTAAAAATGTTGAATGAGTTCAATAATAAACGCATCATTTATTAAAGCTTTGCCAACACTCGTCCATTGTTTAAATAACGCACATAGTTCATCGATTTCTAATTCATCGTCATCAACGATAGAGCCTTCTACAATAGTGCCTTCTACGTTAGTGCCATCATTTTCAATAATTGTTTCTTCCCAGAACTTAATAAATTGTGAAACCACTGGTAATTGTATACTCGTAACGCCCATAAAACACTCTTTGATTTCATCATAAACCAGTTTGGCTTTTAGAAAGGTTTTTAAAGCTTCTTGGAAAAGAATATTCGGTATACCGCATTCATCCAGATATTTTTTCCACAAGAAAATCATGTTTTTGAAATCAATTGTCGAGGAGCTGCATACTGTCAAAGTCAAGGACTTTTCTATAAATTTCCCCACAATGCTCTCTGACGTATTTTTTTTCAAGAACAAAGCGTGTTCGACTAATTTTGCTTCATTGCACTGATTTAAAAAATTATCTGCAGTGCCATACCGGGTCGCATAATGCGCCGCAACACACAAGAAATCCAACATATATTTGGTAAAAATTAATGGAATATCTATTTTTTTACGTCCCGACGTTCTTTCGATCGCTAAGAGCCGGCAATCATTATAAGTATGATCATAATATTTGAATTTGATGTTGGTAAATATGTTTGGCATTCCAAAATAGGTATAACATTGATTTCCAATCTCTCTAATGATTTCTTTCAAGGGGAGGGGAAATATATAAATGAGCGAAGGGGCATTGTCGCAAGTTTTATGTGCCAGACATTCCCCAATAATTGTTAGAAAATATTTAGTCTGATTACGGGTAGGGAATATTGACGGGCAGAGCGCATTTATCACGAATTGAATGGTGACCGACTCGGGGATGGCATTTAGCGGGGAGCGCTCTTTGATGCGTTTAATAATGTTTTTATTGACTTTATGTTTCCACTCGCGCAAGCATTTTTCAGAAGAAATAGTAGTGAGAATTTGATGTTGAATATCATCTTCGTTATGAAGGACGAAATGGAGCCCGTCGTAGTGGAGGAAAAGTTCAGTTTGTGGGCTATAGAAATAATTATTCTTTTGTAAAAAACTTGAAGTAAATTCATCGCGGTTGGCGCTTAACTTATTTCGCCGTTCTTCGCGAAGCTTATTCGTTTCAGTCGCATTGTCTAAAGCGACCGGCAATAAATTTTCAATATAATTGACTAAACGACCATATACATATTCATTGTCTTTATGTTTAGTTATAAGTCCAGCTAATATTTCGTGAAGAAAAAAGGGCAAATCCCTTTCAATCCCAAAGGGTTCCACCCTTTCAATCCCTAAGGGCTCTGCCCTTTCAAACCCGGCATCCGGCTTTATTTTGTCCAAATCGTCGTGGGGGGGCGAAACCCCCAGAGAAACCCCCAGCGTACCCTCTTCATTGTCCATTGTAGTATTTAAATAGAGAGATTAGCTTTAATATTGTTTATCTACATAAAGTTCAATTAAAATGGCTAGCAACATGGGAAACCACCAGGCATTAATATCTTTGTGTTTCTTATTATAAATGAGATGTACCAATAGATATAAACTCAGGATAGTCGCAATAATTATTGTAACATAAAACATTTTCATTGCCAATTTATACATTATTTATATAGTAATAATATATAAAAGAATATGGGAAAAAGTAGAAGCAAGGGTGCGAGCAAGGGCAAACGGTATACTAGACGACGCGTTAAGGGCGGCAATAATACACCCAAATTGAACAGTAACGACGGCGTAGTAGGGTTGCTCATACCAAAGAGTGTTAAGAAAAGTGGTACTTACGGATTTGGACAAAATAGGTTGATAAATCCAAACCCGAAAACAATATGGTCGAAAGAAACAGGGTTTGGATTTACGCCACCAGTAGTTGATATAAATGTCGATGAGTATAATGATGCGACGTTGTTTGATGATAATGTATCCTTGTTTAATAGTGCTAGTGCTAACAAAAATAGCGGTAAAAAACTATCATCATTGCCAAAAACATCATTGCCAAAAACATCATTGCCAAAAACATCATTGCCAAAAACATCATTGCCAAAAACATCATTGCCAAAAACATCTTTACCTACAGACATAGACCTTAAATATAGTAAAATAATGAAATCTTTTATTGCGTTAGGTAACAAAATGCTAGAAGACACAAAAGGTGAATTAACGAGAACTGAAAACGCTGCTAGAGCATCTGATAATAAGAAACTACATGAGGAATTAAACGCTATAAAAGTAATTGTTGACCAATGGGATATTCAAAATACACAATTTATTGAAAGAGCTTTAAATTTTCTACAAATTGATAGTGGAAAACCTTTAAAAATTGAAAGTGATTATTTAGATGCTCTAGCTTTTATTGTCAAAAACAGTTTTGACTATTTTTCTAAAGTAAAAATCGCTGTTAATCCGTTTATGAAAAAATATAAAGATAAATTTAAAAATGACCCTAAAAACCCATGGTGGAAGTTTAATTTTACCAAGAAAAATAAAAATAAGGGTAAAACAACGGGAACTCAGGCAATACATAAAATACAACAAATCGCCACAGGCGCTAATATAACTCAAGCGGGCGAAATTTTAAAAGAAATGGCAAAGTTAAATGAACCAATAACTAATGATGATGCTATTAAAAAAGTTTGGGCTAGGTTAAAACAAGAACAAGAAGTTTAATAATTGACAAAACCTTAAGAATTAATTAAATTAATACGCATAGAATTTAAAGCTTTCCTTTCTATAATATCAAACATGTCCGGTAAAAATATATTAACGATCCAGACCGTGCAAATTGCGCCTTTTCGCACGTTAATGACCGCGCTAAAGGATATTCTGTTAGAAACCAACATTACTTTTACCAAGGATGGTATTAAGATTATCAATATGGATAAATCACATACTATTCTCGCCCATCTCTCTTTGGAAGCTCAGAATTTCGAATTGTATGAATGTAAAATGGATAAAATCATTATTGGTGTGAACATGTTTCATCTTTTCAAGCTGATTAACACCATTGATAATGACGATACCTTAACCATTTATATCGAAGAAGCCGATTATACGGACGGCATTGTTCAATACCTCGGTCTGAAATTTGAAAATGGAGAGATTAAACAACATAAAATCCAAAAGTTGCGTTTAATTGAGCCGGATAATGAAGAACTGGATGTGCCAGATGTGAAATTCTCTTCGGTGATTAATTTGCCTTCCGTGGATTTTCAGAAGATTATTCGCGATCTCTCTTGTATCTCCGATAAGATTGAGATTAAATCAGTTGCGACTGCCGAAGGCGCTGAACTGATTTTTAAATGTACGGGTGGGTTTGCGCATGCCGAAATTAGACGAGCCGAATCAGACGGGAATATGGAATTCATTCAAAAGCAGGATATCAGCAAAATTATTCAAGGGGAATTTTCGTTGAAGAATTTGAGTTATTTTATTAAGTGTACGAATTTGTGTAGCCAAATCGAAATGTATTTGGAAAATAATTTGCCGCTTATTGTGAAATACAATGTCGCGAGCTTGGGTGTCATTAAGTTGGCGCTGGCGAGTTTGCCTTCTTCCTAATGGGCTGTCTCGTCGCTGCGCATACCCCTCGCCCCCGTTTTGGGCTGTCTCGTCGCTGCGCATACCCCTCATCGCTGCGCATACCCCCTCCCCGATTTTGGATGACAAATACAAAAACACACTAGAAAATAATTATATATGTTTATATATAATTATATAAAATGCATGAATTCATAATTATAGTATCAAATATTATACTTTTCGGGTATATCATAAAATATTTTTTTAAAACAAATATTAAATTATCCATCTTTATATCATTTATAATTGTATGGATACTTTTTTTAAATGTAAACCCGTTTCAAAATATTGAAAATAAATTTTCACTATTGTCATATATGCCGTCACAGTATATTCCAAAAATGAGTATGTTAAAAAATACCAATATACATAATTTACAATATCCGGTTATTTTTAAACCGGTTAAATGTGCCAGAAATGGTAAAGATGTTGAATTAATTAATAATATAAGCGAAGCCACTGCATATTTAGAAAAAAATAATAATATTAATGAAATTATGGTTCAAACGTTTGTTCCTTATAAAAATGAAGTTGGTATTTTGTATGAAAAAAATATTAAATCTATCATTATAAAACATTCGAAAAATACTGCTGTTTATGATGGTTCATGTTATGGTGGTTATAAAAGTAATTGTAAAGAAATAAGTCACTTAATAACGCCGGAATTGAATAATGTAATAAAAAATATTAGTAATCATATACCAAATTTTAATGCTGGTAGATATGATATTAAATATAAAGATTTGAACTCATTATTAAAAGGAACCGATTTTTATATTTTAGAATTAAACACAACGATGGGTTTTGATTTGAGAAAAAACTTTTTAAATTATTTTGGCATTGAGTGTATATATTATCCCGAAAGATGGTTTTTATATAGACAATTACAAGGTTTAAAAAATATAATAACATTAAAAGGTTATAATCCAATAAAATTAATACACTACATGTTAGTAACTATGTATAATGTATTCGTTTGTAGGGATTGGGAAAAATTATTTGGTATTTTTTGATAAATTAAAAAGTATTTGAATATTATTATATGAAAAAAAGAGAACAAAATTTCATATAATATATTTTTATGCATAATTTATGCATAATTTATGCAGGACCGCGCAGGTTATTCGGTGGATCAATAAATTTTGAAAATAAAAATTTCGTAGAAATCATTATTCTTGCATTATTTTTTTTAATTGCTTCCAAATGAAATTTACGATGCTCGCAATCGTTATTAAAATTTTTAATTATCGGTGTGTTTGTTATCATTATTTGTTTCTGAATACTGCCCGGTGGAAATAAATTTATTTGTATATTCGAACTATAAGAACAATTTAAAAATTTAGTTGTTTTATAAATGGAAAAGCCATTGAATGCCGAATATACAGGTATTAATTTATCCGGTTTATTTATCTTATAATCATTTAATAATAGATTAAAAGCGCTTCGCATTTCTTCGACCACTTTTCGCCAATTATTAAAATGAAAAAAACTATATACAAATGGTTCAAATGAGAGTGCCCATGTATCATAATATCCGGCTTCTCGATCAAATGATATAGCATCCCATAATTCATTGTTATCAATCGCATATTTAAAAACATTTATATTAATATCACCTATGCATGAATATTCATTAGTATCCATCATTATGAAATAATCATAATTTGCAAAATGTTCTTCTATGGAATTTAATAATGAATTACGAGAAAATGCGATATTTTCAGTTCTGGAATTCGATTTTATATTATTATTTAAAATAATATCTAATTCAATATTATTGTCGCGTTTGAAATTATTTAATATTTCTAACGATTTATCTTGCGAAATATCATAAAATGCTATTATATTTAATTTATCAAAACATGATGCTATTTTTTTTATATTATTTAAACAATAGGGCAAACCAAATTCATTATTGAATACTGATAAACAAATTACACATGACATTATGTACTTATATATAAATTATGTATTTATATATATTTATTTATTTATTATGCATTTATTTATTATGCATTTATTTATTATGCATTTATTATGCATTTATTATACATATTTTTTAGGTCGATATATGGGTTTTAAACAAGCAGCCTTGACTAGAAATGCCTAAACTATCTGAAATAACCGTCGGATTTTTATGATTACATGTCGCTAACCAGATCTTCACAATGCAAAAGTTTTTCTTGGGCGAAATGGTAATACCGTTTATACCGGGTCTTACATTTATATCTTCGGTTAAACTCTCGCCAACTAAACTATATGATAAATTTTTCCAAACTGAACTGACACTCTTATTCGTAATCTTATATGAAAAACAACCCCCTTTTCTATTTTTCGGGTCTTCCCACATCGGTTTAATCCCATCACGCATAATAAAAAGCATACAGTTGGTAATCATTTCTTCGGGTATTGTTTCAAGTAACATTATTATGGCATGAACCGAATCAAATGTTAATATAGGAATGTAGCTTTCAAACGTCCAGTTGGTATCATGAGGCAAATGTGCCCATAAAGTCCATTTATCATATAATTTGCAATCAGTATTTTGCGAGAGTGGTGTTTCCATTTTGTTGGGTATGGAACTAGCCATATATATTATATATATATCAATTTTTTTATATCATTTGTATAATATATTATATATAGTTTTAAAAGTTAAGCGAATATGTAGAAGCAGAAGCAATATTCTTTATTTCATAGGTGTTCTTTTTAATCTCAATGCAAAAATTCTCATCAATCGTGTTATACATCATGTTATGGTCAATAAAAGAAACCGTATATTTGTCGTCATCGCCTAGGTCGACATTATTATTTGTTTTTAAATACCATTTTAAAAACTTGCGGTCAAATAATATATTTCCTGCAATAATAAATTGGTTTCGACCAAAATCTAGATTATATACGCCTGTAGTGGCATCAGTAAACTGAAATCGCACCATATTTAAAAAATTAAAAGAACATATATTATTGTATTTAATTTCCACAATATCTTTATAATCTTCATACCGAATGCAACAGTTATCATATTTCTTATCACTTATCGGCATTTGATAGATAGCAAAATCACATGGTTCATTAATGCCTTCTTTCATTTCCAAGAACTCGTTTAATTCATAGTTGCCGAATTCGGTAGCGCCGCGTATTAATTTAATATGTGCCGTTCTCGGCGTTGGTGCTTTTTTATATATGATACATTTTAAATCTTTAAATTTATTTTCGGAAAATATTTCAAAACGCGAAGTTAAGTCAAGCGCATACCAGCTACATTTCATTCCAATTTTTTTTAATTTCCCGGGATAAAAATGGTCAATTATGTTATATGCAAATAACGCTGTCGGAACAGCTATAAAAAAAAAAGTGCAAAACATCTATGGTTTTATATACAATAAAATTTTAAATCATATTGTATATATATTATAATTAAAAGAAGGTGGCTACTTTATTGACAAATTTCCCGACTTGATCGCCCACATCGTCAATGCCGTCGACTTTATAAATGTCACCACTCGTTTCATTTGTTGTATAGTAACTGATGCCATTAATTACAATCAATGACACTTCTTCTTCGGCTTCTTCCTCTGCTTCAACTTCTTCTTGTTCGGCTTCGCTTGCTTCGACTTCTTCGACTTCTTCCTCTTCTGCTTCGACTTCTTCCTCCTCTTCAACTTCTTCCTCCTCTTCTGCTTCGCTTGCCTCTTCAACTTCTTCCTGTTCGGCTTCGCTTGCCTCGGCTTCCTGCTCTGCTTCGCTTGCCTCGGCTTCGCTTGCCTCTTGCTCTACTTCCTCCTCCTCTTCGGCTTCTTCCTCCTGCTCTGCTTCGCTTGCCTCGGCTTCTTCCTCTTCGGCTTCAGTTTCCTCAGCTTCAGTTTCTTCATCGGCTTCAGTTTCTTCATCGGCTTCTGTTTCCTCGGCTTCTGTTTCTTCATCGGCTTCGCTTGCTTCTTCATTATTTACAATATGCAATAAATCTACTGCTTTATATAAGTCTATTTCATTTGGAATATTATCCTCTACAATAGGTGTCTCAATAATATCGAGTTTAATACAACGGGTAGTGCTATCGACCTCGGGTACAAGCGCAGCAGGCACAAGCGCAGCGGGTACAAGCGCAGCGGGTTCTGGTACAGGCGCAGCAGACACAGGCGCAGCACACACAGTCACGCCATGATAAATACAATAATTTGGTTTATCACAAGTAGACATCCATTTGTCACTATTAACAAGCTCATATACAGGCGGCTGTTTGGTCTCCAATTGTCGTCGCAACTCCATATTTTCTTTTTCTAATCGTTGAAATTCCGGCATTCCCCGTAAAATATTTTCAATATATTTCATATTTAAACGGTCTTGATTCATTTGCGCTAAATGAGGCGACAAATACTTTGTCAAAATTTCTTTTACCTCATTGTTAATATCATTCGCAATATTACAGATGCTGCTTTCGCTTTCCATTTTCACCTCAGTTATATTAATATATAAAATTCGTTTAATATGATTTAGAAAATACTTTATTTTATTTATATTATAGAATGAGTGAAGAGCATATAAATATGATAATGCGCCAAACTGATTATACACGAGAAACTGCGCAACAAAAATTACAAGAGCATAATAACAATATGATCAGCGTAATTCGCGAATATATGGCGCCGCCCGTCTCTGCTTCTATCAATGCAAGCGCATCCGGAATTACGAAAACATCAGTCAATCAGCAAATTTATAAAGAAATACGCGGCTTGATGGATGATGCAGCCCGAAATTATGAGAATAAAAAATGAGACTATAATAATAGATAAAACTAATATAAATTTAATCTAATAATTAAATATAAGATTAAATATGAGTACACATGCAAGTATCACTGAAACAAGTATAAACAATGCCACTTTTATTTTCGAATGTTTATTGCGCGATAACGCATTCATGAGTGCCTTGGATAAATATATCGATACGACTTTACAAAATACAATGACATTTTCAGTTGAAAATGTACCTTCTCTCGTTTTATTGATTATGAACTTACTCACGCAGGGTGAAAATTACATTGATGTGGGGAAAAATCTTAAAAACGATGAAGAACTTAAACAATTATTAGAAATATTTTATGATTATATAGTTGCCAGAATACAAATCTACACAACCTCAAAGGGACAGATTTTCCAAGAACCCGAATTTAAAATATCATTTGATATTTGTATTAAACTTGCCGTTATGAAAATAAAGTTTAATAAAAAAAAGTTAGCTTGTTGCTGGTAATTAACCTAGTGCTGGTAGTTAACCTAGTGCTGGTAATTAGCTTGTTACATTTTATCAGGTGGTGTAAAATATTTGCTTTTACTGCTCTTGCTCTTGCTCTTGCTTTTGCTGCTATTACTCTTACTGCTCCTGCTCCTATTAATTTGGCAAATTATATTACATGATACAATAAATGGCGCTAATAAACAAGAAACCTGTTTTACAATAAAAATGTTATATAAAGTTGATTCCCAAAATAATGTTCTTAATAACTCTATAATAGTTGATACATTAACATCTAATAACGGTATTTGCGGTCCGACTTTTGTTTCAACATAATCTATCATAATATTGGTTATTTTTTCTTCCATATAATACGCATCCGGCAGTTTATTAAATAATACATATTGCACTGGTTGTGCGAGAGAATGTTTTGCTTCTTCTGGCGAAATATTATTAATCGTATTATAAACAACGACGCACCAAGTGCCAATAGAAATAAAACTAATAATTATATTACACGGTGTATCAAATGTTCCAATTGCATTATGTAGACCAAACGATACTCCTGCGCGCATCCAATTAATGAATGTATCAAGCATTGGATGAGCTCCGCCGCTCATTTTTGACAATGTTGTTTGCGGCTTATTTTTAATGTTTTTAATAATATTGAAATATTCCTCCACTGCTTTTGTTGCGGTTTTTTTATTCCATTTATTTATTTTCGCAATTTCATTGAACGCGAACGAAACGGCTTTATAAAAAATATAATATTTTTTTTTGTTTTTATGTGTTTTTGTATTTGCTATTTTTGTATTTGCTATTTTTGCATTTGCTATTTTTGCATTTGCTATTTTTGCATTTGCAATTTTTTTGTTTACATTTTTTTTTGTTTTTATTTGTTTCTTAGTATTGTTATCATAATCCATTTATATAATCAATAGATTTTTTTCATATTGAAGTTGAAATCGTTTCACAAGTATTCTAATCTATTTTTTTGTGCTCGCCATATACAAGACATAAGCTAAAAAGAGACCAAAGAAGTTCTTGGCAAAGAGATCTAGAATATTATAGAACGCATTTTTCACCTTATATGATAAGAGTGCGGCAACACCATACAATGCCCAAATACCTGAAAAATACCAGAAGATTTTGTGACCTAGACTACTTTTTGTAGCAAAGTTTTTATAAATAAGGTAAAACATTAAAAAAAATGGTATAAACCCAACAACAGTTGTAGCTAAATATGAAAATATTTCTTTTTCACCTAAATACCCTGCCAATAACATCGCCCAATCTAACAAAGTAACTTGCAAAACCACCTGCCAATGATTTTTTAATTCGGTTAAAAAATGTTCACTTTCCACACCTTTTTCTTGATCACGTAAAAACATTAAATAGAACATAAAAGTAATCAACATGGTTGGTGTCGTAAGCATCCAGTCATAATAGCGGAAGGGTGTAATATTTTTAATACTATTAAATTTACTTATCATCCAAATATAAAAACTGGATTCTATCACTTGCACGGATACTTCCATAATAAGTAATTCACGCAATAATGTAAAAGAGCCGGGTATAGCTAAACTTAAAACATAAAAATCTATAGCAGCCGTAATAAATTGTACGATTAATGAAAAAACACCAGTGGAATAAACAAGGTTCATTTATATAAAATATAATATTTTTAATTTTGTATAAAATTTTGTATAAAAATCGGCTTCTTCTATTTCATGTTAAAAGTCTCCGTCATAATATCCGTTTTAGTTTGCTTCGTCTTCCGCCGTATTTTAAATTTATTTGAGGTCGAAATCGTCGCACAATTAAAAACATAGTCATCGTTATCTTCATGCAACTCGGGTAGTACGCGTGATAGCGGTTTATCCACAATCAAGAGCAGCCTTTCATTCTTTAACAGTTTTCGATATTCTTGGATAGAGAGATTTCCATAATATTTATTCAAGGTGTAATAAGGATTGGGTGCCGGTTTAATATTTTTATCGTAATTATATATTTTACAATAAATATGGTTTAATAAATGATATCGCTCGAACCGGGTAGAATTATCAATGGATTCTTCAAACAAATAAGCTGTTGCGCATTCGGGACTACAAAAACACCCATAGCAGTGATATATTTTATTCAGTTCAAACTTGGGGATTAAAATGGTCGGATTGTCAAAATCACACGTGCACCAAAAGCAAGCGGATTTTTTATCTGAAATGCTGTTTGTATGGAGTTGGTAGGTTAGTTCTTTTAGTTTATTCCATAAGATTTTTGCTTCGTCGGTTTCACTGACCAAACCTTTTTTGTCACTACATATATCGTTATTCATACTATCATTATTTGATATATTATTACCATTGATGTTATTTGATATATTATTTGTATTTGTTTCATTCGTGTCATAATCAATAACACTGTAGCCCAGTTCATTATTATTTTCAAAACGAAATGTTTCTACGGGTGTCATATTTGGCTCATACACGAGAGATGAAATAAATGTATTTTTTGTTAAATCGGCTTCACCGCATTTCAGATGCATTATAATATTTGGTTCATGATTTTTAACAGTATCTAATGAAAAATTATTGGGCACAATTTTTCCACCTTTTGGTTTCCGACCACGTTTCTTGGGTATTTTAACGTCCGTTGTTGCAGCGGGTGCTTCTATTTCCTGAGCTACTATTGTAGGTGCTAGTACTTCTTCTAATGCTACCTCTTGTACTACCTCTTGTACTACCTCTTGTGCTACTTCTTGTGCTACCTCTTGTGCTACTTCTTGTGCTACCTCTTGTGCTACCTCGTGTGCTACCTCGTGTGCTACTATCTGTACTGGCTCATGCGCGATCTCTGCCGCCACCGCCGCCGCTTGCACTGAAGCATACATAGCTGCCTGCACTTCTATGAGTGCAGCTGCCTTTGTTTTTCTTGTTCGTGTTTTTTTTTGAATTGCTTCGGACATATTTACAATTATTACATACAGTAATTTAAATGGTTTTTCATAAATGTTTATTTCGGTTCATAAATGTTTATTTTGGTTGACCAAATTATAACATTTCCGACAAACTGGAATATAACAATCCGCACCAATGACTTCTAATTCAACCTCATTGCTAAGCCGATGACTGAATATGCCCGGTCTTCTTTTACATTGACTGCAAAACGAGTGCAACATGACTACATTGTCACTTATTAATTCCAAATCTAACCAATTCCCGAATTTGTGACGCTTAAAATCACTGTTTAAACCACAAATATATACGTTCTTGTGATATTTTTCAACGGCAATGGTAACCCAACTCACAATATCCGCAAAAAACTGCCCTTCGTTAATTAAAATCGCCTTGGTATCTAAAAATTCATCAGCATATTTACCGCTGATTTCGGGCTGACCCAGTTGCCATTCACCGAACTTAACAATATCACTAAGGTTTAAGGCTTTAATGCACGGGATCATAATTCGATCATGCGACGAGAGAAGATTATCATCGTATCTATTATCCTTTTCATAATTAACCACCATCGTCTTGATATTACAAAATTTATATTTTCTATATATATCCATTAAGCGAGTAGTTTTCCCAGAATACATTGATCCTTTGATTATTTCCAAATAGCCGCAATCGTCATACAATTCCATATTTCCAGCCATTTATTATTATTAGTAGTTAAAGTTCTCTATTTATATTTATTATTCAATTATTTGATATTATAATTATATAAATACAAAGAGGCATAATTTATATAATGAATAATCCAATGAATAATAAAACCATACCGTGGGTTGAAAAATATAGACCGACTAAACTTAACGATATTGTTTTAGACCCTTATAATAAGGTAATTATCAATCGCATCATTGAAACGAACCATTTTCCCAATATTCTACTTTATGGTCCGCCGGGTACTGGAAAAACAACGACAATTATAAATATAATCCACAAATACCAAGAGAAACATAATCAATTGAATAAAGGACTAATGATCCATTTAAACGCATCGGACGAAAGAGGCATCGATATTATTCGCAGTCAAATATATCAGTTTGTCAACTCAAATTCTCTCTTTCATAATGGGGTTAAATTTGTTATTTTGGATGAAGTCGATTACATGACAAAAAATGCACAGCAAGCATTGAAATATATTCTGCAGGGGTTTAATAATAACGTGCGCTTTTGTTTAATTTGTAATTATATTAGTCGCATTGATGAATCTTTACAGAACGAGTTTATGCGCATTCGTTTTAACCAACTCCCTGAAACCGAAATTATACACTTCTTGTCATCGATTGCTCAGAAAGAAGATCTGCATATTCCGGATGAAAAAATAAAATCAATACAGCGTTTATTTAAATCGGATATACGCAGTATGATTAATTACATACAATCAAACCAATACATTATCCACCAGAAAGATGTCATTGATGATAAAATTTGGATAAATTTGACAGCCCGTTTAAAGGCAAATGATATCGATATTGCGATACAACAATTTTATAAAATTAGTTTGGAATACAATATTGAAATTAAAAATATAATAAAAGATTACCTAAATTATATCATTCACAATCAGCCCGAATATTTAACTGCCAACTTTTTAAAATTTACCGAATTTATTATACATTTACACGAACCGCGTATTGACCATATCATTCGCTACACCGTATCAAAATTACATGTGTTGTTTAATGAGACTGCTATATATGTCTAAACAATTGGTTTTTGAAGGGGGGTCGCCCCCCACGACGAAAGGTTCAAACGGGGTTTCGCCCCCCACGACGAAAGGTTCAAACGGGGTTTCGTCCCCCACGACGAAAGGGGCAGCGTCCTTAATGTTTGAAACAATTCAGTTCTTTTTGTCAATGACCGGGTTTGAAAGGGCAAAGCTCTTTTTGTCGTTGGTGGGCGTAAGACCCACTCGGTTATTTAAACGCATCTTCCACATACTCGGTGGTGAATTTTGCGGCGGGTCAAAACGCGCATGTAATAAACTATATTGCTCAAATTTAGTTTTAATCGGTATAGCAATTGGCATTGGTAAAGAATTTATAACTGAATTTGGCAATTCATACATTTTTATATCTATTAAGAAAATAAATTGAAATAGAATAACTTAAAGAAACCAATACAACTCTCATTAGTATGGATATCGATTCAGCTTGGTCGAATTTTTGCGAAGATGATTTAAATAAAGTCAAAATCGGTACAGCTCTTCCTCATCCTGTTGCGGCTGCGACGGGACGCGAATTAATACCACCATGTACGCATTTAAATATTTCCACGAAAACCAAAATAGCTTATTTAAATTGTCCGATTGAGCTTAAACCGGTATTTTGGAATATTCCGTTAATACAATATCACGAGCCGCATATTGGAGTGGTAAAAAAACAAATGAAATTTAATTCAACGACGCCCGAAGAAGTGGACGAAATAACAATTAAAAAAGGACAATATGAATATGTTGACGACTATGTCATTAGCCAAAATCATAAACCGGAAGGCGGACGATCAAAATATAAGGATATTCGCAAAATAAGCATCGGACTGTGTAAAAAGGATATTACAAGTTATCGGTGCAAAAAAAAGAGCGCATTTTACAATTGTTTTGTAGTTATATTGCGCATATTATACAATGACGTATATAAAGAAATTCATGTCAAGGTTTTCAATACAGGGAAATTGGAAATACCTGGAATTAAAGATGCCGACATGTTAGATAAAGTGCTGCGGTTGTTAGTGAAAATTTTAAGCCCCCTTGTCATAAAAACAAATGCCGATGCTGCCGCTATTGCTCTTGCCGCCGCGCCTGCTGATGCCCCTGCCGCCGAGCCTGCTGTATCTCTGCAATTCATTGACGAAAAAAATGAAACCGTCATGATTAACTCTAATTTTAGTTGCGGCTATTATATTAACCGCGAAAAAATGTACAAACTTCTCAAATATAAGTACAAGATAAATAGCAATTTTGATCCGTGTTCTTATCCTGGTATTCAATGCGAGTTTTATCATGACTCGTTATTAAATAATGTACAAAACGGAACGCAACCTTCCAAAGAGCGGAGCGGAAATGTCGATGCGCCGCAAGTAACAAAAGTATCCTTTATGGTATTTCGCACTGGAAGTGTATTGATTGTCGGTAAATGCACCGAAGAAATGTTAGAACAGATATATGCTTTCTTGTGCCACATTTTCGAAGTGGATTACGACGAAATTAAATGCGGAGGCGTAAATGAACCCAAGGCGAAAGAGAAGACGCGCAAATTAAGGAAAAAAATAATTATGGTTTAAGGGGGCTGGTCATTCGCTACGCATACCTTTGCCCCCGTACGAAAGTATTTACAATATATAATATTTTTTATTACATAAAATATGTAATAAAACACTCTATATTTAGTTGCGGGGTGTTGGGGCTGCTGCCCCCTATTTGATAAGCCATTTAATATATTTATTCGCATTACCTTCATTTAATATCGTTTCATACTCTCTCTCTGTTTTCTTTTTATATAAAGTATTAATTGTTAATGAATGCTGTTTATATTTTTGTATATAGGTTTTGATGTAAGAAAAGTTGTTAGTATTAATTACTGAGAAGTGATTAATGAATATTTTTACATTTTCCAAAACTCGCTGGAAATTTTCTTCCGGACTTACTGTTTCTTCTTGTGATTGACCCGCTTCGCTTTGTCCTTTTACTTCGTTTGGTCCTACTTCGTTTGTTCCTACTTCGTTTGTTCCTACTTCGTTTGTTTCTGCTTCGCTTGTTTCTGCTTCTTGTGCTGCTGCGCTTGCCCCTGCACATAATTCTACCATAATTTCATTTAGCCTCGCCGATATATTAGTCGGCGAATGTTGAATGACCATAGTTTCAAATAGAATTTTATAAATATTAATTAAATTTTCTATATTTTTACAGAAATCATATTTTAGTATACCTTGCACTGCTGTCCCTTGCAATGCTGTATTATCAACATTATATTGTTCTATTTCCTCACTCATTTTTTTATACAAAAATATAGAAGCGCTATTTGATGATAAATTTAAATCGTACATGATATTTTCATCCATTTGATCAATAAACTGTGTATAATAATAAATAGACCGATGCATATTTTTCAAGGCAAAATATGGATTGCGGGTATAACTTATTCCTATTTTAAAAATGTGGGTTAAGGCATTATAGCCATTTAGCATTAGATAGGCATTATCTTTATCGCCCTTTTTATATTTAGCCGAACTTTCATAATTAGTCGTATATTCATTTATTACTTTTACATAGTCTAGAAAAATGATCCATGATTTATATACATTTGGTCCTATTGCATTTGGTATATATTCAGACATTTTGTTATATTACAATAATATATTTATATTTATATTTTAATGTGTTTAAAAGTATTTAAAGATTTTAAAACCGTAAATATATAATGACCGATAAAAGTACGACTGCGCCTGCCGCATTTTCGGCGCCCGGAAATCAGTGTTTGCAACATTGTGTAAAAATTGCCATTGTAGATGATAAGCCAATTATGCTTGACTATTGGAATAACTCACAGGATAATAAGGTTCTAATTGGCGTGCGCGAGAACGGTGAAAAGCTGTTGGTGAAGAGCGAGGACGAATATACTTCGCCCATTGAAAAGATTTACAAGGTTGAGAATGAATATATCATTGTCACTGAAAACTCGCTCTACATTGTTAGTGCGTCTATTGCGACCAAGCGAATTTCGTAAGCGCGGGGGTTTCGCCCCCCAACGACGATACGGGTTTGAAAGGGTGGAACCCTTCGGGTTTGAAAGGGCAGCGCCCTTTGGTAGAGCCCTTTTACATTGCATACGTCATCGTGCTTTCCCTTGCATTTGCATCATGCATTGCCTTGTTTTTTATTAATAAATTTGCGATTTCAAAGACCAGTGGGTCATTCGGATTTGGGTCGTCCATCAGCGAGCAAATACTCAAAAGGGCTTTACTTATTGTTAGCGCCGGACTCCAATTATCTTTTAAAATATCTAAGCAAATCGAGCCCGTAGCATTTACATTGCAATGATAGATTTTCGTGATGAATTGGATGCGCGGCGCTTTAAAAGGATAATCCGGCGGTAAAGTTATATTTAAATGAAAAATACCGCCTTGGTACGGACTGCCTTCTGGTCCGATAATAGTCGCCTGCCATTCAAATAAGTTGTCGTTTATCGGCCCTGCGGAACAGTTTTCCGGCGGTGATTTGGTCATTTCTTCTATTTCTTTTTTAATGCGCTTGATAGTAGCCATTTGGTGTAGTATATATAAAGCGAAAACTTTATATATGTTTATAAATAATAAAGGTTCCACCCTTTCAAACCCAAAGGGCGCTGCCCTTTCAAACCCAAAGGGCGCTGCCCTTTCAAACCCAAAGGGCGCTGCCCTTTCAAACCCGTATAGTCGTTGGGGGGCGATACCCCCCATTATAACTTCAGCTTATTCTTTTTTGTTTTCTTGATTTGCATCACCTTCTCTTCCTTCTTTTTAACCGTATTATTCATTTGACTATTATGTATCGTAAATTCAGTCCACGGCTGTTGTGGGCGGTCATGTAAATATGGCTCTTGATCAGCCCAGATGATATTCCGTTTACAGAACTCAGTCTTATTAAACGGCGTCCCGCACGACGTGCCCCAGCGCGCAACAAAAGACATTTTCTTACATAAAGTTGTATCACAGACTTTGCCATCCAACGCCCCACGCGGTTGAAAGGGTTTTGGTCGCCCGGGATCCGACATAAAAGCTCGGTCATCTAATTCATAGTGACTGCAGCACGTACGCGAACATGGGTTCACTTTATTTAAATAGACGTCGTGATGATCAGCCATAATTTCTTCGGCGACTTTAATATCAATCTCTCCTTTATGATGTTCCATCAATTGCGTCAAACGGACGTGCCGGGCGCCTTGGTGCCGCCGCATATCAAAATGTCCTACGTTCGAGCACTCCAAATTTCTGATACGCGGATCATACGCACCATTAAATCCAATAAAATATCCTTCCTTTTTTTTTTCAACATTTACATATTTAAGACCTAATTCCACGCGCATAATTGTGTTGGATTTAGTGTCGCCTACCAGCCAGGAGTTGGCATAATCACCGCTATTATTTTTGACTAAATGGTCTTTAATTTCGTCTAAGGATTTGCCATATTGCATGGCTGCCCGAATACGACAACAAATCGGGTCTTTCAATTCGAATTTATTAAAACCGCCGATCGTCGTTTCGGTGCACATAAAACCATTGCTCGTGACATAGAAATCAGTTTCACTGGAAATTTTTCCGGGGGATACTTGCATAAGAATACGTGCACCTTTCGTAGGTTTAATGTCCATCATAACATTGTAATATTGTCCAGTAATGAAATTGTCAAACGTATTGTGTCCGCAAATGATTTTGCCATCCTTGGTATAGCTGCCGACCGCCATAAAACCCGTACAATGATCGCTGCCCGCTCGCGCTTTAAATCGCTCCATGGCACCACTACCGCCGCCTTCACCATGTCCATGCGCTGCTCCGCCTTCGTCACTAAACAACTCCCCATATTTTTTATTAAGCTCCGGATAATCCTTGATAAGCTTGGGTACCAGACTAAAAAGCGAATCAACGCTGGCGAAACAATTCCACATAATCATGTCATCTAAATTCACTTTTGTTCCACCAGCGTTCGCTCCTTTTGTGATGCCAACAATTTCTTCATAATGTTCGGGATGATTGGCTTCAATAATTGGACCCCACATGGCGCCAACAATTTCACTGAACATTTCTCGCTTATAGCCATAATCTTCATAAAAGGCAAAATCTAACATCTTGAAGATTTCTTTCAATTCCTTGGCAATGAGGTAGCCATGCGCATATCCGCATTCGCTGGGATTTCCTTTAATCGAGAGATATATCCAGCCATTTTTTTCATAGCGGATGCCGTTCTTCACTTTCATTATACACTATAATATTATAATTTAATTTAATAATTTGTATTTTATTTTTTTATCAATTATTGAAAAATGGATAATTCTAGACTTGTTGGTCGCAAACCGGTTTTGGACATTTATAAATGTCCAAAATGGCTTTTCGGGCTTCGCCCTCTGGAAAAAACGTGAAAAAACGAGTTGTGACCATTATGCTCTTATTTTGGTTTTTTGGTCAAATAATTTGTGAGCATAATTTTTTCCACTTTTTTATAATTTTATTTGTAAAAGATTTAGGCATTTTTTATTATTAACTAATATTATAACGAGTTAATGGAAAAAATGCCAGAAAATGCCGAAAAATATGTTTGCGAAAAATGTCATTTCAAATGCTCTAAAAAAAGTAATTATGATAAACACTTATCAACACCGAAGCATATTAAGTTAATGTCAGTTAATGAACAGTTAATCCAAAACACTCAACTGTTCATATGTCAAATATGCAGTAAAGAATATAAATCAAATGTAGGTTTATGGAAGCATAAAAAAACGTGTATAAATATACCTGTTCAATTAATCGAAAAAAATAGTGAAAATACCGATGTAATACAATTATTAATAGATGAAAATAAAGAATTAATTAATGATAATAAAGACTTTAAAAATTTAATACTTGAAATGATGAAAAGCAATACAGATTTGCAAAAACAAAATCAGGAATTCCAAGAGAAAATGTTAGAAGTATGTAAAAATAGTAACACGACAATCAATAATAATACTAAAACAAAAAACAGTCATAACAAAACCTTCAATATGCAAATATTCTTGAATGAGCATTGTAAGGATGCAATGAATATTAAAGATTTCGCTGATTCGTTCAAATTAGAAATCTCGGACTTTGAAAAAGTCGGTCACCTTGGGTATGTGGATGGTATCTCCGATATCATCATTAAAAAACTCAATGAGATGGATGTCCATAAACGCCCGATACATTGTAGCGATACCAAGCGCGATACGATGTATGTGCGTGCCGATGATGTGTGGATCAAAGATAATAGTGATCATGACGAAGTGCGGGCGCTGGTACAACGTATTACCGCCAAGAATATCCGAATGATTCCTATCTGGCAAGATATGTATCCTAATTCCAGAAATAATATGCATAAACTGAATGATACTTATATGAGCTTAACCAGGCAAGCGATGGGCGGTTTTGGAGGCACTATACCCGAGAATGAGAGCAAAATTATTAGAAAGATTGCAAAATCAGTATATATTGATAAAAATATGTAATTATGAAAAAAATGGATAATTCTAGACTTGTTCGTCGCAAATCGATTTTGGACATTTATAAATGTCCAAAAGTCAATATCGGGCTTCGCCCTCTGTAAAAAACGTGAAAAAACGAGTTGTGACCATTATGCTCTCATTTTGATTTTTGGGCGAAAATGTTTGTGAGCATAATTTTTTCCACTTTTTATAATTTATTTTGAAAAAGGTTTAGGCGTTTTTTATTATATCCATTTAGAATATAAATGGATACGAAGAAAACGCCAAAAAACGCCGATAATTTCAGCTGCAAAAAATGTAATTTCATATGCAGTAAACAAAGTGATTGGGATCGCCATATTGCGAGACCAAAACATATAAGAATACAAAAGAGTATACATGCAACGCCAGAAAATTATAAACAAAATGTATGTGATAAATGTGGAAATTATTATAAGTACTATTCAGGTCTATGGAAACATAAAAAAATATGCACAATAAGTGATAATATAAGTCAACCAATAATCGAAGACCAAACATTAATCAAAACCCTCATTGACGAAAATAAAGAATTAATTAATGATAATAAAGACTTTAAAAATTTGATTTTAGAAATGATGAAAAGCAATACTGATTTGCAAAACAAAATGATGGAAGTGTGTAAAGGCAGTAATAATAATAATACAACTATTAATAATAAAAACAGCCATAACAAAACATTCAATATGCAAATATTTTTGAACGAACATTGTAAGGATGCCATGAATATTCAGGATTTTGCTGATTCATTCCAATTGCAAATCTCGGATCTCGAAAAGGTCGGACACCTTGGGTACGTGGATGGTATCTCCGATATTATCATTAAAAAACTCAATGAGTTGGATGTGTATAAACGTCCTATTCATTGTAGTGACACCAAGCGCGATACAATGTATGTCCACGCTGACGATGTATGGAGCAAAGAAACGAGCGACCACGATCAAGTGCGGATGCTGGTGCAACGCATTACGGCTAAGAATATCCGTTTGTTACCCATCTGGCGCGAAATGTATCCGAATTGCAAAAATAACATGCATCGTTTAAATGAAACATACCTCAGCCTAACAAGGCAAGCGATGGGCGGTTTTGGTGGCACTATACCCGAGAATGAGAGTAAAATTATTAGGAAGATTGCCAAAACGGTATACATTGATAAAAATATGTAAAAACTTTTGAAAAAGTTCCACAAAACCTCTGTGAAACTTTTTACTTAAAATTCTAAACAGTGCTTATGCTTACATGTTTTACACATTTCAATCGTACATGTAAATAAAGGTTTAATACGGATATTTTCATTGTCATATTCTATACATTTTATTTTAGTTAAAATTTGATCTGTAACACATGCATCATCATATACTCTTCTATATATCCCGTCAAATTTTATATATTTATAATCACCTTTTATAATTTTATTTTCCATTATCTATTATAATGTGAAAATAAAATATCCTGTATATAATATAAAAATACATTTAAACATTATGCCTAATAATAGGTAATAGATGTTTGGGCTATTATCAAAACAATATATTGTTGATATATTTATACGTTTTCAAACTTATTTATCGGATAATTGCATTCGTTACTTAATTCGTGGTCTATTACATTATAATAATGTGCAAAAAAATGAAGACCGAGAAAATCACATTGTAGAAAAAATTAACAAATCATACAAAACAACATATGAGATTGAAAAAGCAAACAAACAACATTATGAAGTTCCTACTGATTTTTTCCTACGTCATTTGGGTGATAAATTAAAGTATAGTTCTTGTGAATGGGATCATGATAGAATTAGTAACATTAATGATGCGGAAAAATATACAATACAAAAATATCAAACTCTCATGAAATTAGATGAACTAAAATCTGGAGATAGAATTCTAGAAATAGGAAATGGTTGGGGGTCGTTATGTATTTCTAATGCTGTATCATTTCCACATTTACTTTTTGAAACTTTTTCAAATTCACATACTCAAATAGAATACATTCAATCCCAAATTGAAATTAAAAAAATTAAAAATTTAAAAATATGGAAACAAGATATCGACGACTTTGTAAATACACCTATTAATGATGACAATAACAAAAAATATGAACGAATTGTTTCAATTGAATGTCTTGAACATTGTCGTGGCTATCCATTATTGTTTGAAAAGATGAGTAAAATTTTAACAGATGATGGATTTTGTTTCTTTCATATATTAGCTCATACAAAACATACGACGATCATGAGTTCAAACACTTGGATGGGTAGGAATTTTTTCTCTGGCGGAACTATACCCAGAGTTGATTTATTTTCCAAATTCAATAAGCATTTAAAAGTATTTGACACGAAACTCGTTAATGGTAAAGAGTATTCAAAAACACTTGATTCTTGGTTACACCGAATGTATGAAGATCCTTATATACAGACAATATTACAAACTGATAGTGAATATCAAAAATGGAGATTGTTTTATTTAATGTCTAGTGAAAGTTTCAAGTTTAACGAAGGGAGTGAATATGTTGTCACCTATATTTTTATGAATAAGGTATAAGGTATAAGGTATAAAAATGTAAGCAACATTATGCTTACATTTTTATAAGTAACTAAAATAATTTAACGCATATAAGTATATGAACCAATTCTAGACTCGGGCATGGGCATTGTAGCCTGGGGCATTGTAGCCTGGTGCATTGTAGCCTGTGACATGGGCATTGTAGCCGTCGGCAAAACAATAACATCCAAATAAGAATAATTTCCTGTATCCGTCGTTGTTTCACTATAATCGGGCACAGAATAAGCAGGAACAGAATACCCAGGTACAGAATAATCAGGCACATCCTCACTATTTGGTTTCACGTTTGTATTTATCGCATAATCTTGATTCACATATTCTGGCTTAACACGCATATAAGGATTTTCCATAAGTTGAACAGGCGGCAATGTAGGAGGTACCGTCGTCTGCGGCATATCGTCAACCCTTCGGGTGTAAATGTATTTATCTCGCATCTGTACGCGGATAATAATCAGCATAATAATTAATAGACCGAAAATAATGAACATTGGTTCATAATAGGCGGAGTTAGTATAATATGGAAGGTCGGGTGTGGATGTAGTCATATGGGTATGATCTGTCGTGGTTAAGGTTGACCTGTACGGGCGTTCGCAGATAAAATTTAATAAAACATTGCACGACATATCTTCAATCACATTACTGATCGCTAACACTCGAGCACAATTCGTGTTTTGCACTCCAGTTGGTGACATGATATTCCAACTCCAAAAAACGAAATTATTTGTTTCTAAGGTAATCCAGGCATCGGTGGCTAAGGTATTGGTTTCATTACGTTGCTGCTTTATCCACTCGCTTTCTTCTACATTCCGAATGGATAATAAATCGCCGCCGCTCATGGCGCAAAATGTTTGCGCGTTCAGCCAACTTTTGGGGGTTTGACAAAATAAATAGTTCTTATTATTGTTAATAATACTGGTGCAACCTTCAGTGCGGGCAATCTGTGATGTAATCGGTGCGGCATTTGTAAAACTAGATAGCAAATTAGTCAGCAAACTAGTAGCTAACAATAAGCGTTTGAACATTATATATTATATTATATAATGTTATATATTTAAATTATAATAATTAAAGAATTGCCCGCAGGGCTTCAATCTGCGTTTCTGATAAATGTTCCGGAAAAGTGACATTAAAGTTTATAATTAAATTGCCGACATGCTCTTCACGTTTCATTCCTAAACCCTGCAATACTTTGTTATAATTATGCGTAACAATATTTCCCACTGTGTTGTTTAATTTAAAAATACGACCATCCAAATAATTCATATCAAATGCGAAACCACACAAGGCATCTTTTAATGAAATCGTTTTATTTAAACATAAATCCAAGCCATCGCGTACAAATTCAGTATCATTTTGGATTTTAATGAATACTTTAATGTCCCCTTTGTTATTTTCACTTAAAATATTGCCTTTTTCGCGCATAACGATAATCTCGTTATTATCCACGCCCTTGGGAATGGGGAGATAAACCGTCTCAGTCTCTTCACGCTTGACGTCGTTTTCTACAATCCAGCGCGTAATTTCAATCGGCATATTAAAACCTGTATAGGCTTTGCTGAGACTGATGGTCTCGGTTTTAATAATCGGCACGGGTTTTGCGAGTTTTTGTTTTATATTCTCCATACTAAACATACCGCCTCCTCCACCGCCTCCGCCTCCCTTAAAAAAATTAGAAGAAATGAAGTTTAAAATCTCGGCAGGATCAATATCAATATTACTGGTGGTAAAGAAAGTTGGCGCACCGCCCGACTGAAAATGCATGCCACCGGGAAATTGCATACCACCACCACCTGGAAATTGCATGCCCCCTCCCGGAAAAGGCATACCCATTCCCATATTCGGCATCCGCAATTGCGCATCGTACTGCCGACGTTTACCTTCGTCGCCAATAATGTCATAGGCTGCGCTAATACTTTGAAATTTAGTAGTTGATTCCGCCGAATTGCTATTTCGGTCGGGATGATATTGTAGTGAGAGCTTTCGGTAAGCTTTCTTAATGTCGTCGGCGCTTGCGCTTTCATTTACCCCGAGGGCTTCATAATGATTGCTCATGATTATTATAATGAGACAATATAAACTTAAATAGTTATTAACGAATATTATATATTATCCAAATGGAAAAACCGTTCTTATATAAATATCAACCAATTTGTCTGAAAAATTTTGAGCTTGAAGACGATTTGACTGAATTATTACAAACGTTAATCGAAATGAATGTTTTGAATATATTGTTTATTGGTGATTCGGGCTGCGGCAAGACTTCCTTAATAAATGCGATCATCAACGAATACTATGATAACCGACAAGACTGCAATAGTGAAAATATATTATATATTAATAACTTGAAAGAACAGGGAATATCCTATTACCGGACCGAGGTAAAGACCTTTTGTCAAACTTCCAGTACGGTTATTGGTAAGAAAAAGATCCTCGTGGTGGATGATATTGATTTTATCAATGAACAAAGTCAGCAAGTCTTCCGAAATTATATAGATAAGTATAGCCACAACGTGCATTTTATCGGGTCGTGTATTAATAACCAAAAGGTAATTGACAGTTTACAATCACGTTTGACAATTATTAAAAAGCGTAATTTGCCGGAAGATAAATTACGGAAAATTATTGATAAAATTTGTGACATCGAACAAATCCCGATTTCGGTGGAAGTGATTGATTTTATTCTCTCGATTAGTAATAAATCAATTCGTATTATCGTCAACTATTTGGAAAAATTTAAATTATTAAATTGCGCAATAACGATTGATCTGGCAATTAAGGTCTGCACCAATATCTCTTTTCACGAATTTAATCAATATACCCAATTATGTAAAGAAACCAAAGACCTGCGTGGTGCCGTCAAGTTGATTTACGCTTTGTCTAATCGGGGCTATTCCGTGATGGATATCTTGGATAACTATTTTATCTATTTGAAGTCGACCGATTTATTAACAGATGATGAAAAATACCTTATTATCCCGCAAGTGTGTAAGTATATCACCATTTTTAATAATGTGCACGAAGATGAGATAGAATTGGCGCATTTCACGAATAATTTGGTGAATATTTTTATAAGCGCATAGTATAAATGAAAAATCAAACATTTAAAACCCTCATACCATTAGATATTTTATGGGGGTTTTTACTGGAAAATGGTGAAGATCATGAAACGTATTATTTGTTCTCTAAAATACTTTATAAAAAGTTCGTGTTTCGGGAATTAATGCCTGATTTTATAGATCTCATTCAACCTTATTATTATGAATCGAAAAAACATTACATCACCCGGAAAATGGATTACAACCGGTTCATTACAATCTTGCGGCAATTATGCAATGCGAATAATATAAGGTATGAGACTAAAATGATATATAATAGTTCTACTTATGAAATAGTGTATTATATTTACAAAGAAGGTCAAACGCTAGTAGAAAATATACCTGTTACTGAATTAGCGTGCGATAAGCAGATACTTTCCGATAGTTGTGTCGGATGACAACGCCTGCTTTGCCGATAGTCTGGCAAACCATTGGAAGGCGGTACGTTTTAGTATTTCATCGGCAGGAATGTAAAGCCCTTGCACATTACCCGAGAGACTTAAAAAATTATTACTCATTAACATTTCAATAGTAACTGGTTTACCGTTTTCATCTTTGGCGCCAATAAAATCAGCCGGGATCATATTCATTTCACCTTTATTTATTTTTTCAAAACACCAGCGCCCATAGGAACCCATAAAATGGCTCTCAGCTGTAAAATCGGTCGAGACAATGGTTTCGAGATAATTAATATATTCCGCCATTAACGGGCAGCCTTTTTGACAACCCATAAATTTAGTGCTGGGGAAGAAATTGACTTTATCGGATACTCCAGTTCGTGCTAACATTTCGCCAACAAACATTTTTCCACCGGCGGTTAAGCGTTCATAGAGAGGGTAAAGATTTTGAAAACACAAGAAGGAACTCGGTAAAAGAAACCCGCCATAATTGGATAGGATACGAGCCAAGGCTAATTGGCGGATTTTGCTTTTTATCGGATCCGCTACCAGAGACATATCAATAGTCCAGCCTGGAATAATATTTGTAAAGGTATCATCGTCAATTAAACACACATTAAAATCCTCACCGCACTTATCAATAATTGATTTCATAGTTAAATATTGATATGGCTGATTAAGATTATCGGTATTACGTGAAGAAAAACTCGGCCACCAGCGGGCATTAATATCATAGACCATGTGTATCCAAATGATTGGTTTTTTGCTTTGAGCTAAAGAAGAATCGTTCAATAAATATTTTTTGACCATTTTATAATTTCGCATATTTTCATCATCATATTCGGCTGATTGATATTTACTATAAATAAGACTCATTATTATTGTAACAAGCAAAGGATAGAAATAATGTTTATGTTTATTGAAATTTTGTAAGGTCAATTGCATTTATATATAATATATATATATTATTGTCAATTATTGGACATGTCATATATTACTGCCCAGTCAATTGTTTAAACCCACTCATCCACCCTTGATTGGCTTTGCGGGCTACTTCATCTTGCTTGGCAAGTTTATAAGCGCGCTGGACATCATTTTTTGCCTGGAACGAGTCGCGTTGTTTTAAATAGTCGTTGGCTTGTGAGAGCGAAAGCGGCGTGGTGTCTTTATAGTCGGGATGTTGCTGCATTTCCAAGACGCTTTTGAATTTTGGGCGGGATAAATAGTCTTCTTGGGTCACCGGAATAACACTCTCGACGTGCGCTTTTTTGAGATCTTCATATTGTAAATTACTAAATACGGCTGAGGAATAATAGGTCGGTTTATCACGGGTTAAATCAAAATGGGAGACGGTTCCTCCGGCTTCTTCAATTTCTTGAAAAGGCACCAACTCTTTCACTTCTCTCTTTTTCTGTTCAAATGTAGCGTTCATTTGGCTCATTGTAGTCGTGCGCGTATCCATATTCTCGTCGGATTTCATCCAATCGCCATATCCATTTGCGGTTTCTTCGTCGGTTATTTTATGCTTTTCAAAGAGTTCATTAAATAGCTTATTGAAATTTGGTTTATTTTTGAGTTTTTTCAACAACAGTTCCTTTTCTTCATCTTTTTCAACCGTGTATTCGGTCGATTGATTCGCCGAACTTTTGTGTCTAAATTCGTGGATGGAAAATACAATTTTATAGGCAGATGTAAAGAAGAGGAAATATTTTTTATCAAGTCCGGATTTGTCGGGATGGGTTTGCATGACCGTTTTCTTTACACGTTTTAAATCTTCGGCATTAAATTCAAAATCGATTTTAAAAAGTGCCAATAAATCAGTGAGTTCATAATTTTCAATATTCAAATCAAGATCTTCCATTTATATTTTATATTATACCATTTTTTATTATCAAGAGGTAAACCTAATAGAATATTATATTAGCGAAATATATAATCAAATGGCGTCATGCAATAAAAAGCTGATGTGTGATTTAGAATTATATACGCGGGATGATGCAAAAGAATGGTTATTAAAAAATCATCCAGATAAAGGGGGTATTGCCGATTTGGACACGGTTAAAGATGTGGTGGATTGTTATAAGACGAAGACATATTGCACGGGGGTTTCGCCCCCACACGACGATATTGGGGTTTCGCCCCCACACGACGTTTCAAGCGCCAGCCGCAGATCACAGCCTCTCCGAGCTTTGGATAAAAACAAACGCAATAAAATTTACACATGTATGCGTCAAACCGAAAATTGGAGCAATATGCTGCCGCAACATAAACTCGACAGCAATAAGTTCAACCCCGCAATCGTAATGTCCGCTATTCATAATGCCTCGCCCAAATTAGAGCAACTTTTTAACATTATTAAACAAGTAGATGAGAATGATATGGCAACACACGGGCGTTATTTTAAGCATTTTATTTTTTCGGATGTCAAGGAAAAAGGCTACGGTGCCAAAATATTGGCTTCGGCTTTTATTGCCAACGGGTATAAAAATTTGATTACCGCGCGTTCTGTCACGGGTCAAAAAGCCTTAAAATTAACGCTTTTAGAGACGGGCGCCGATGGAAAAAATAAAGCGTTTGGGCTCTTATCCTCTTCGGCTCTTTTCAACTCGGAATTTAACCAAAAATTTAAGAAAGAAATCCTACAAATGTATAATAAACGACCTGACAATGTTCAGGGTGAAAATATGCGCTTTATTATATTAGACAGTGGATTTAAAGAGGGAATTGATTTATTTGATGTTAAATATGTGCATATTTTTGAACCGTCGATGACAGTGGCGGATTTAAAACAGACAATTGGACGAGCTACGCGGACGTGCGGGCAGAAAGGTCTGAATTTTGAACCTAATGTGGGTTGGTCTTTGTATGTCTATAATTATTATATTGTTATTCCCGAGGATATGAAGGATAGTTATAAAGTCAAGGATTTGAACTTATTAGAAAATCCCGAGGAAGATGAATATATTTTCCGAAATGCTAATAAATTAAAAGATGCGACGATGGTATACAGTGAATTCGATAAAACACTGACAACCTTGGCTGAACAACTTTATAAATTAGCGCCGGTGTTCTCGGTGGATTTTGAACTCACAAAAAATATTCACCGGATGGATGATGCGGCTTATTTGTATGATGCGCAACAGCAACAGATTGGCTATATAAGTAGCACTGAAAGCAGTAACAGCCTTGCCGGTGGAAAAAAAGGGGTTGCGCCCCCCAACGTCGAAGGGATCAAATGCGCTGGTAAGTGCGGCTTACGCTCGACAAAAGATATACCTGCTACTGTGAATTTTTTAGTAAAGGTGTACAAAAAATATAAACATAATGCTAAAAATTTACCAGCGAAAGAAGTGAGGAAATATTTATGCAATTATATGAAAAGTAGCCCGGACTATTGCCAGCAGGTAAATACGGAATGGGCGAACCGAGCAGCTATGATACCTGACGAAGTTTATAAGGAGACGGTGAAACGGACGAAAACGAAATCAAAAACGCAAAAACTTTCTATAAGCGCAAGTAGGAGCAAAAGCGCAAGTAGGAGCAAAAGCGCAAGTAGGAGCAAAAGTAGGAGCAAAAGCAAAAGCAAAAAACCTTCTTATCTTGATATTAAACCGAATAAAGATACAACACCTTATTATCTTGACATTAAACCGAATAAAGATACAACGCCTTATGCGGAAATAGGTCCGG
>Ga0114974_10000232_pt1 | contig 49075 bp, 41 predicted proteins | sample S_130206_EF_Meta_FD_87318 | JGI IMG/M metagenome (GOLD analysis project Ga0114974, IMG submission 87318) | Freshwater microbial communities from Lake Simoncouche, Canada to study carbon cycling - S_130206_EF_MetaG | ecosystem: Environmental > Aquatic > Freshwater > Lake | place: Lake...
CTTAAAATATACTTTTTAAAATATACTTTTTAAAATATACTTTTTAAAATATACTTTTTAAAATATACTTTTTACACCTTCGCACATTTAAAACGCCGGTTTTATTTATATAACCTTTATTATAATACAAGTTCTTCTTTTAATTGATTAATTTTTTCTTCTAATATACTAATTTCCAAATGAATTTTTTTATTTTTCATAAAATTTTGGTATAATTTAATACGCTCTTTTTTTTCTATTTCTATTCTCTCTCTTCTCAGCATGGGTTCTACATGATTAAATAATGCAATTAATTCATTTAATTGTTCTTCATGAGTTTTTGATATAATTGCTTTTAATTCAAGGTATCTATTTTTATCAATTTCTCTTTGTATAATTTGTTCCTTATCCTTATTTAGATTTATAACTTTGCATTTTAAACTTTCAAGAAATTTTCTTTCCCAAAATTGTAATTCTTTAAATAACCATTTTTGACGAGTAATATCTTCTTTGCGTTCTGTCGTCATGTTTTCTACGAATTCAATATGAATAAAATACGCCGCCAATGTATACTTATCTCTTAAAGTATATATTTCATGCATTATAAATTCAAGAAACCCTGCGTGATGACCATATACACAACTCATATAATACCCCCAATCACAGGTTCGGTTATTTATTATAGTAGGGTTAGGAATACTAATATCGTCTATAATTTGCTTGTCATTATCAGTATATTTTATTTTAAATAAATTATTTTTAAAAGCGTATTCATCCCATGTTTCATTATCTGATTTATCCATTTTATATTTGTATGTTGAATAATGTTTATATTAACATTATTCAAGTTTATATAATAAAATCGGTGTTTTAAATGTGCAAATGTGTAAAATATACTTTAAAATATACTTTTTAAAATATACGTTTAAACACATTTTGTATTATGTTGTTCTCTCTCTTTGGCTTATTATTACCTTTGTTTTCTATACTTTTTTCATAATCATCCTCATCATCATTGTTGTTATATTTTTTAAACTTTTTACTTTTATTATTATATTTTTTATGCGTATTATTATTTTTATGGGTTTTATTATTTTTATGGGTTTTATTTGTATTATTTGTATTATTTGGTTTATATGGTTTATTGACTTCTTTATCTTTAACCGTTGGTGTATATTTTAAAAAGTATTTATTGTATTCAGGTGTATCTTTTTTATATTTTAATTCTTCATACTTTTCTGCCTTATTACTACGTATTTCAATAAGGGTTTTTTCATAACCATAACAATTCGTATTAAAGCGTTTTAATAGCCCTTTTTGTTCTAAACGATTTTTATCTTGAACATTTATTAAATACTGTGCCATACACATTAAACGCTCATGATCATAGTATGGACGATCTGAATAAATAAATGCTAATATAAACAATAACATTGTTTCAATCGTTGCAACTCGCACTTTGTTATGATTTAATGTAATTTCATTATAACTATAACATCCATATGGTTCATAAATATAACATATTGTATCTCCATTTACAACAACTTCATAATGAGTTAAAATAATATCATCCCCGACGCTTGGTTTTTTTATAATCTCAATATATTTAAATCCATTACTTTCTAATTTTTCCTTTAATATATATGCAACTGTTTTTGGATCTATTGACAAAACATCAAAATCAGGAACATGCTCTAGTTGTTTTTTTTCATTTTCAGGCATATAACGTCCATATAAACTAGCAGCATACCCCCCTATAAAAACACATCCTTCATTAATCATAACATCTTTTACCAAATTGTATAATATATCATTTATTTCATTATTTTTTGTTAAATCTCTCATAAAGTTTATTTCGGAACATTTATAATTAGTTATAAAAGGATAATGTTTATTTAAAAGAACAAGACGTTTATATACTTTTTCCCAGCGCGAAACATCGCCATCTGGACGTGACAATTCATTATACATGTGTAATCGTAGATAATCTGGAGGAGAATAGGATATTCCATCTTTTCGTATTGACTGATTATATATAACCTTAAATAATACAGAGTCCATTTGAGTTATATCCGCAATTGGTATAAAGTTAACAAAAACTTTATATGTTCCTGGATGCATTCCTGCTCTAACTTCAATATCACTATATCCTTCTTTTGCATATATGTCGGCCAATTCTTTGGAAAGTGATAATGCTTTTGAAGAGTAAAAATCATAATCGGGAATTTCAATATCTTTATTATAAAATTGGTCATTTAATGGTAAAATATTATTTATAGCAGTTCCACCATAACAAACCACTTTTTTCCGTCTAAGAAATTTTTCTAATATTTTAATAATCGCATCAATATTGTTTGATTGTTTTATTTTAATTCCTGTTTTTTTTTCAGCTATATCAACTGCATTTCTTAATAATAATAATTCTTTTTCTTCAAATGTTAATTTTTTATTACAATTAACGGTATTTACCATTTATAATAAAGCAATATTAATTTTATTATTATAAATTAATATTTTATTTGTTACATGTGTTTTTTTACATGTGTTTTTTACATATTCAACCCAGCCAAACTATCATTAACAACAAATGGTTTTTCTGCATATGAAAGTTTGATATTCTGATCAGGTGGTTTAGGAATAAATACAGGCACATATCTAAGATTTTCAGGTTTTAATATAAACGCATATCCTGCACTATCAAAAGTTTGAGTGTAATCTTTCATATAATCATCAAAATTTTGAAAAGATAAACCAATCATTTGACATCCATATGTACTTGCTATCCGAAACGAAAAGTTTTTATTATTCGGAGATACATCAGGTAAAACAATTGACATATTTTGTTTATTATAATGCTTTAAATCATCTGGGTCATGTGTATATTTCACTTCACTGAACCTCAATCCTCTTACAAATGCTGAATTACTCGTTATATTTACATATTCATTTAATAATGTTGATACAAAAATTGGATTTGCTTTATCTACCATAATAATGACCTTTCCTCTTAATTTTATCAAAGGATAACTTCCAATATTTTTCCCATTATTTTCATAACTGAATTGTTTGCCTAATAATTTATCGGACAATGTATCGTATAACTGTTTTGCAATTTCATCATGTATTTTTGTGCTGCTCGTCATAATTCTAAAGTGTAAAATTAAAGGGTCTTTTGGATTTGGACAATTACTACCAGAAAATGCATAATTCGCAATGGTTTCCATTGCTCTAGAAAACAAGACTGTATTGTATGTTTCTTTAACATTAAAATCAAGATTTGATGAGGCCGCAATAACTGGTTGATTATCAACAGAATATATTTCAAAATCTAAACAACGAGCACCTTGTTTAATACAACTACGTAAAGCACATAAATTTACGAAATCATTTTTGTATTTACCAGACGAACAACAGTTATATGCCGTTTTTATATAAAAATCTCTCAACTTATAATTTTTAAAATTATCATTATTGGCGCTAATACTACTAATAAGTGGAAACTTTGAATATACTTCATCAATATTTGCACAATTTTTCTTATTTAAGCCAATTTTATTGACACTCCAGATAAATATCATGAGAAATAACAAAAAAATGATAACAATCATTACTTGCGTAATTGAATCTGTTTTTGCCAAATCTCCAAATGATTTAATTTCATCTACTTTTTCAAAGCCAGCATTAAATGTTTTTGCAACACCTGTTCTAACTTTTCCAACCAACTCGGATGTTTGGTCTCCAAGAAATCTTGCGAACTTATTATTTGTCAACATTTTTATACCCTTTTCACCTAGGTTGCCTGCCGCATTAAGTCCAGTTTTTGCAAAACCAGGTGTTAAATTTTTAGCTACCCTAGCTCCCGCATTAGTTGCATTAATACCAGCTTGAACGGAACTCATAACTTATATTAGCATTTCATTTTTTTTTATACATAATTACAATAAATAGAACTATTATAAATAGAACTATTATAAATGTTAATAATGTAAAATAAAATAGAATTAAAAAAGTAATATCATTATATACAAAAGGTATGCCGGGTGGAATACTAAATTTGGTTTCATATGGTAATCAAAATGTAATGTTAAATGGTAATCCTTCAAAGACAATGTTTAAATGTAAATATTCTAAATATACAAATTTTGGATTACAAAAATTTAGAACAGATTTTGACGGATTAAGAACGCTTCGCCTTAATGAGTCGTCGCAATTTAAGTTTAAAATTTCTAGATATGCTGAATTGTTAATGGATACCTATCTCGTTGTTTCGCTACCGCATATATGGAGTCCTATATTACCACCAAACTGTGTTGATAGAAATCAATGGCGACCATATGAATTTCAATGGATAAAAAATATTGGTTCGCAGATGATTAAAGAGGTTAAATTTACAATAGGTGGTCAAATTATTCAAAAATTTTCTGGAAGTTATTTACAAAATTTAGTAGAACGTGATTTTAACGAGAGTAAGAAACAACAATATTATAATATGACGGGAAATGTAAGTGAATTAAATGATCCTGCCAATTCTGGGACACGTGTGAATGTATACCCTAATGCTTATTATGATAACTCTATATTAGGTTCAGAACCATCTATACGAGCAAGAAAATTATATATTCCTTTAAATATTTGGTTTACATTAGCCGCAAAAATGGCCTTTCCTTTGGTGAGTTTACAATACAATGAGCTAAATATTGAAGTTGAAATTCGCCCAATCAACGAGCTATATGTTGTAAGGGATGTCACAAGCGAAGATATGAATTATATTCAAGCCAATCAAACCGTTGATGAATTTCAATTCTATCGTTTTATTCAACAACCACCAAATGTTGAATTAGATTATACATCTGCCGATAAGAGAACGAATTGGGCGGCTGATATCCATTTAATAAGCACCTATGCTTTTTTATCCGAAGACGAAATGCAAGTGTTTGCCGCGAATCATCAGCAGTATTTAATAAAAGAAGCCTATGAGTATTCATTTCCTAATGTTACTGGAACAAAAAAGGTAAAGCTAGATAGCTTGAGTATGGTGGCAAATTGGATGTGGTATTTTCAACGAAGCGACGCTTATTTAAGGAATGAATGGTCTAACTACAGTAACTGGCCCTATAATTATTTACCATCTGATTTGAAACTTCCCTCTCAACAAAATGGGTATACTACCATACAATTACCGTGTGGCATCTATACGCCTTCGATTGATCCAATCGGGCTTGGTTGTTTTACTGGACAAAGTAATGTTCCATCAAATATATATATAACCGGACGGTATAATGTCGGAAATCAAAAAGATATTATGCAAACATGGGCATTATTATTAGATGGAAAATACCGTGAAAATGAATTTGATGCGGGTGTTTTTAATTATGTAGAAAAATACGCGCGTTCATCAGGAAATTCGCCGGATGGATTGTATTGCTATAATTTCAATTTGAAAACCGACCCCTTTGATTTTCAACCAAGTGGAGCAATGAATTTAAGTAAATTTAAAGATATTCAATTTGAGTTTAATACATTTCAACCGCCACTAGATCCATCGGCGCAAGTATTTACGGTATGTGACCAAACCACTGGCGATATTATTGGTGTAAATAAACCAACGTGGCGTATATATGATTATAATTTTGATTTAACCGTATTTGAGGAACGATTTAATATTTTGACCTTTACTGCTGGAAATGCGGCATTAATGTATGCTAGATAAATGTATGCTAGATAAATGTATGCTATATAAATGTATGCTAGATAAATGTATGCTAGATATAGATCACTCTAAATAATAATATAATGAATGATTATATTATGATTTTTTTTGATAAATGGTTTTTTAATAAAATGTATGTTTTACTAAATAAGTTATTTACTTGGCAGCGGCACCCTTAGCAGCGGCCTTAGCGGCAGCGGCACCCTTAGCCGCAGCGGCAGCGGCGGAAGCAGCCTTGGCGGCACCCTTAGCGGCAGCGGCGGCCTTGGCGGCAGAGGCACCCTTGGCGGCAGAGGCAGCAGCGGAAGCGGCCTTGGAAGCACTCTTAGCAGCGGCCTTGGCAGTGTTAGTGGCAACTCTCACAGCGCGTCTAGCAGTTTTAACACGACGAGCCTTGGCACGACGAGCAGTTTTGTTCTTACGAGAACCTCCTTTAGAACCTTTACGCGATCTAACCATTTATATATATAATAAACAAAAAAAAATTTCTATATTGATAAATGTTAATATAAATAATAATTATACTAAATCTATTTATATTAAAATTGATGAAACATTATAAAAATTATAAAAAACATTATAAAAATTATAAAAAAACATAAAATTATATTTGATTTTACCAAATAGTATCACTTTTCCACCACATGCCATCGGTTTTTTTAATTCCATAAATTTGCTTAAATAGTTCTAAACGAGCCATTGCACAATTCACTCTATATTTTTCTAAGGGATGAGGATTTGTTTTTAATTGGGCTTGAATTGCTTTTTTATAAATTAATTGCTGTCCTTGAATTGCTAAATTCATATAAAATTTTGATAAATTCGTTTTCTTCATTTTAACTAACTCATCATTAATAATTTGATTGTCCAGTAAATAACCTTCAACTAACGCCATCCCCGAAATATCTGCTAAACTTTCACCTGCACTCATTTCAGCATCAAATATAATTCCATCTCTTTTTGCAAATATTTCATATTGATTAATCACATCTTGGATTTTTTCCTTAAATGCCTTTCGGTCGGCATCTGACCACCAATTATTTAGATTTCCATCCGCATCAAATTTACTACCAGTATCATCTAACGCATGCGATAATTCGTGTCCTAAAGTATAACCAATATACACTAAATTATATTCTAAACCTCTTTCTTCTAAATCAATGAAAGGTTTTTGCAAATACGCTAAAGGAACATAGATAGAATTACTATTGGGTCTATAATAGGCATTTACCATATAGCATTGAGTGCCAACCAGCTTAAATGTATTCCAATCAAATTCAGGGACATCAATAATCGGTTTGCCTTCAAGCTCTATATATTTTTTGTGTTTCCAACGAAGCAGCAAACCAACATTGTATAAAGGATCATCGGATTTATAATCAAAAATAGGGTCATACCGTAAATTTTGGGGCGCTCCAACCATAATTTCTAATTTATTTAATTTTGCTAAAGCAGCATTCTTTGTTTTGGGTGACAACCAAGTATTAAGTTTTATTTTTCCAATAAACAATTGTTTCAAATCATCGGTTAATCGTTTAACATAGTTTACGTAGAGCGCATTATAATTATGTTTAACATATTGTTCTGATAAGAAGGTATTAAACATTAAAGATAATCCGAATAATGGATAAATTTCCTTCGGCATTTGACTTGGCTGTCCTTCTAAAAAATTGTTATGGAAGTTGTAGTGAATATGACGCAACGAATCTTCAAAACGTATCATTTGCTTAAATTGGATAAACAAAAAGTAGGTTTGCCATTTTTTAGAGTTCCAATTGTCCTTAAATAAACGTGTCATACATTTAAATCCATTCAAGTTGGTAATAACAATTTCTTTTGGTATGGTTTTAAAACCAAGTTTTTTAGCAAAGGTATCCCAATCAAAACCATATATTTTTTCTAAATTATGTGTGCTAACCTTATTATAATAGTTGGGATCGGATTTAATATTCTCATCACACCCCATCGCTAATAACATATCATATTCAACATTCCAAATATCTTCTGCTTTATATTCCTTTGCCTTTTTTGCTCCCAGGCATGCAATAAATACTTCATCAATGTATTTCATATATTCTCTCTTTACCTTGCTTTTGTATTTCTTGGTTTCAGCGTTATCCGTATCTAATGTATTAATGTATATTAGGTAATCATATATACCTAATTTCCCGAAAGACATATGACTAATGTATTTTTTCACATTCTTTTCATCTGGATTTAAATACCACTGTATAGGCGAGTATAAAGAAATTGTTTCATTTGAATTAATCATCGCTAATAATCCATACATATCATCTGCTTTAATAAAGCCATCTAATTCATTAATAACTGCGTCTACGTGTTTAAACATGGTTTTGCGTGTGTCATTGTAGAGAGATTTGTAAACCGCATCAATTGCAATTGCCGTTTTATCCTTTGGGTTTTCTTTGATATAGGTTTTCATGTAATCAATCAGTTTGTAATAGACCTCTTCTTGAACAATACGAAAGTGGTCATATTGAACGTAATAATTTTTATCCTTATCACTTTTTTTTTCAATATCGTGTGAATTGAACCATTCTTGATTTACATAGGTGTAGTAGTCATTTTTTATTAAATAAAGTGCTTTAGGTAAATCGGTTTGGGCAAAATTTTCTTTCAAGAACGCAGTATATTTTTCCTTATAGGTTTTGAGTGTTTTATATTTGGGGTTTTTTCTAAATTGTTCTCTGGATTCTTTAAATTTTTCTATGGTATTTGGATTTTTGTAAAAGTTGCCTTTATACGTGCTAAATTGTCCAGTAGAACATATTTCACCAAGTTGATTATCATTATAACTACGTTTTTCTGATGTGATTTTATTATTATTATTATTTTTATTACTATTATTCCTATGCCGTTTAATTAAACCGATTTTGCTGGTTTTATTTTTTATTTTTTTATGGTGTTTCTTAGTGCGGGATGTCATTATATAATATACAAATAAACAAAAATTGTATAATAATTATTTTATATAATGTATTTTTAATTATGTGGCTATGTAATACATTTTTTATTATTTATAATTTATATATAATTAATGTCTGGTAGTGCATTTAAAAGTGATACAAGAGATAGCATAGATAACGAAACCGGCAGCAATGATGATACTACAGATGATACTACAGATGATACAAAAAAAGATGATACAAAAAAAGATGATAAAAATACAGATGATAAGGATATACCTAAGGAATGGGATGATTCAACTAGTTGGGTATCTTTTCTAAAATCTGTGCTAATTTATTTTATATTAACAATATTTTATGGATTTTTTGCTTGTGGGTTTGTATGGTTAACCTCACGTGGTAGTGATTTAGATTATATTTTACCAACAAACGAAGAATTTTATACTGCACCAAGTTATGAAACAAAATTACAAGGACCTTCTAGCGAAGTTAATTGTAATGAAACACCAAGTGGTTCTTATGCTGCATTTGTAGACAATTTTCCGTATAACTTGATAATAACAAAAGGATCTTCAAAAGAAGAATTAGCTGGTTTAACGTTTGTAGAAAGATTAACCAATTGGTATGGTAAAACAGTTGCGGGTTGTTTAAAAACAAATCGTGCTTGGTTTAAATGGTGGTTGGATTCATTTCCGCCAGATGGTGGGTTGCTAGGAAATCAAACATTTCAAATATATATTGCGTTCCCTTTGACCATTGTTCTTGGTGGAATTTTATCATTCGCCACAGGGTTTTGGGCTGCATTTGGCGCAGCTGTTTCGGCAGATATGAAAGTAACTGTATGGGGTGGATTTTTATTATATGCATGGGGTTTATGTTTTGCCTTAATGGGTTTGGTAGTTGCACGATTTTTAGCAACAGTATGTTTTTTCCCAATGAGTCAAGCATGGAAAGATGTGACCAACATATTAGCGTGTAATGTAAGTTCATTAGTTATTCTTTTTGGATTCTTTGTTTGTGGCGCAGCTTACGATACATTAGATCAATCAATTGCTGGAATTATGGGAATTGTTTATTTATGTCTTATTGGATGGACTATTTGGAAACATGTTTCAAACTATTTTGTATAATTAATAGTTAAATTCAAAATTAATATATAAAAACGATTATTTATTAATTTTAATGGGAAAGAATAAGAATAAGAATAAGAATAACAATAACAATAACAATAGCAATAACAATAACAATAGCAATAATAGCACTATCTCAACTAATATCATTATTCCTGAAAAGGTATTGCCATTTGTTAGTGTATGCACACCAACATTTAATAGACGTCCGTTCATACAATCCATGATAAAATGTTTTGAACATCAAGATTATCCAAAAGAGAGAATAGAATGGATTATAATAGATGATGGCACCGATAAAATTGGCGATTTGGTAAATCATATTCCACAAGTAAAATATTATTCATATGATAAAAAACTATTTTTGGGTAATAAACGAAATATTATGCATCAAAAGGCAAAAGGTGATATTATTGTTTATATGGACGATGATGATTATTACCCGCCAGAGAGAATATCGCATGCGGTTGATCGGTTAGTTAAAACGCCACACGCATTATGTGCCGGAAGTAGCGAAATTTACATTTATTTCAAACATATTCAAAAAATGTATCAGTTTGGTCCATATAAACAAACGCATTCTACGGCTGGAACATTTGCATTTAAGCGTGATTTATTAAAAATAACACGCTACGAGGATAATGCCGCACTTGCCGAAGAAAAACATTTTTTAAAAGATTATACAATACCATTTGTTCAGTTGGATCCATTGAAAACAATATTGGTTTTTTCACATATTCAAAACACATTTGATAAACGGCGATTGTTGGAGAACTGTGATCCAACCTTTACAAAAGAAAGTAATAAAACCGTTGATATGTTTATTAAAGAAGCCGATTTATATGAATTTTATGTTAATTCTATTGAAAAGGTATTAAAAGAGTATGAACCAGGACGACCCAATATGAAACCTGATGTTTTAATGCAAATGGTTGCAATTGAAAAAAAGAGAAAAAAGGATATGGAAGAGGCACAAGCACAGGCCGCAAAAAATGGACCAACCATTACATTTACACCAAGTAATGGGCCTCCGCAACAGCTAACAATGGAACAAGTGTTTAACATTTTACAACAACAACAAGCCCAAATTAATCATCTAACAAGTATGATAAAAGGGAAAGATGAAGAAATTGCAATATTAACTGAAATTATAAGTAATCATAATGTTTGAAAAATCATTAAGTAAACTCAATTGATATTTTTTATTAAAATAGTGAATAAAACCAATATAAAGATAATTGCTAATTAATTAATATTAATTAATACCTAACCTACATTATGTTTATTTTTGATAATGACTCCACCGATGGATTATATGAATTGTTTAATGAAGATAAGGTGACTTCGCAAAGAGGGTCAATCAAAAAAAGACGACGTTGTTATTTCCCTTCAAATAAACCACAAACCTTTGTGGTAAATGCACAAACTGGTGTTCCGTATAGTTTTCGGGTTGGTTCAAAAGAACAGCGACAACTGTTTAAGACCGTAGATGCAACCGGTATTTGCGATGAAGATGGTTTTCTGGTTTCACAAAATCAAAAGGTGTTTTCTCCAATTACACATCATTTGTTTTATGATACACCTGAACAGTGTATGAAACATTTGAATGTGTCGTTTGAAAAAAGTTTTGTTGAACAATGGCACGACGCAAGACGCGCTGGGTTGTAAATATAGTATTTACATTTATTTAATAATATCATATTACAATATTATAATATCATATAATATAATATTAAACCATGATTATTACAAGTTTCAATATATTGGCCGATGTGTTTATTGATTTTAAAAAACCGGAAGTATACTATCCAACGATTGACAAACTTATGTTGAAAATGAAATACAGATTTAATACGTTAATTAAATATATACGAGGCGATATTATTATGTTACAAGAAGTTACACCCTATATACGACGTAAATTAATGGCAATTGTTGGCGAACATTATGTAGTATTGCCATTATCGGTGCATAAATCTAATACTGAAACTACAGGAAATTTAACATTAATTAAAAAAAACAAATTTAAAACAATTTATCATAGCACACTATATATTAAAAAAAATTCAGTAAGTGTTGTTAATGCCGATGACGTAGATATATACAACATTCACTTGAACGATGTATCAAATGTTATTCGCACAAAAGAGCTGAAATCTATCATTTCTACATTTAATAAAAATAGAAAAATTATCATTGGCGGAGATTTCAATAGTGATAATGTAAATTTACATAGTTTATTAAGTGATTTTAAAATGAATATAAAAGCAAAAAGCACCTATTTATGTGAATCGCCAATGATTGATTATATTTATGTGTATGGTTTTAAAAAAGCAACTGGTTATATTGATAACACAATAAATAATAAAAATTGTTATTCAAATACAATACAAAAATACGGCAGCGACCATCACCCCGTCTATGTGACCGTTAGTTAATACATTAAAAACACGTAACAACCTTCAGTATATTATTTATTATTTAATATTGTATGATTAAACAATAATAAATAAAACTCCATTATATAATTATTACTACGAATAATATTACTATGAATATAATTACTATGAATATAATTACTATGAATATAATTACTATGAATAACATCGCTCATATTACACCACCAAAACTATGTAATATTAAAGCACTTGTATTAACCTTACCTGACTATTCTTCACGTTTACCAAAACTAGATAATTTACTCCAAAATTTTAAAAAAATCGGATTGAACCCAGAATTATTTAATGGTGTTCATGGAAAGGATGTTGTAATTAATAGTGCTATTCAAAATGGGTTGGAAACAATTACGTGGAGAGATACAACATATTATTATAATAAAAACATACGTTTAAATGGACAACGTATGTTGCTTGGTGAATTTGGATGTTTATGGAGTCATGTTAATATTTTTAAGAATTTATTAGCGTTGGATGGCGATGGTGATAAGTATTATTTGGTAATAGAAGACGACGCTGAATTAGTAAAACCAATTGACGAGTTACAAAAATTGTTATTACATCTTCCAGAAGATATGGATTTTTGCCATTTGGCATATAGTCAATGGTATCCTTTCTTGTTAACAACCCAAAAAAATGATTACTTTTATGAATGTGAAAAACGTTTTTTTAATAGTTGTGTTGCCTATGTTGTTTCTAAAAAAGGAGCAAAAAAAATACTGGATTATATTGGTAATGAATTTAATATGCCAATTGATGATATAATTAATACGATTTATCGCACACAGCCTGATTTTAAATTCTATGTCCCCCAAACCTTCTTTTTTAAAGAACAGGATAATACGGTTAGTGTTAAATTATCTGTATGACAAATAATATAGTAGATTATGTATTCTATTCTATTATTCTATTATTCTATTATTCTATTTTTAGATATATCATACACGCTACACCATTCTGGATACATTGATAATGTTTCCTCCGATGAAGGTAACAAGTTACCATTTACAAACGGATATGGCATATATAGATGGTCCTTCATTTTATTCATTTGAAAATGAGCACCCATTATACTTAATGCAGAGTTGGAACAAATACCACCACAACACCTACTCATTATATATAATGTATTCATTTCATTATTAATGCTATATTTATCATGAAGAATTGATTGAATATACATTTGATTATGAATAACAATGTTTTTTAAAAATAGTTTTATGTAATTTATTGTTTTATTAGAACATATATAAAATATAGCATTGGGATTTATATCAATTATTCTATTTATACAGTATTGGTAATACGATATTAGAGTTAAATTAATTAATGAATTCTTTAAATCACCTTCTAATACAATGTGAATAAAATAAGTATTCGTAAAATCGTGAGTTAATAATTGACTGTTTATTGGAGTAATATTGATTTTATTAAAAATTGTAGTTGTTGAATTATCTGGAATATAATTATAATTTATAAAATGACCTTTTAATATAACATTATGGTATGTTTGTATACTATAATCTATCTCCGATTTGGTATATAAAAATGAATTATTATTCGGTTGATTATATAGAAAATAATGTTTTATATTAACTAATTCTTGTGATAGTTGAAGGTCTGGAAATAATCCTTTTATTGTATGTATTATTTCCGGTTTATTATCGCCAATTATTCCATTTCCATTAAAAACAACATCTTTATTATAACTAGTTGCAAATTTGGTTGCACACGCGATTTGAAATAAGATGTTACCTAAATTCCCATTTAATATAATTTCTAAATGATTACTATGAAATTTGTTATGGTATGAAATAAAGTTACAATCCTTATTAAAATCACTATATAAATCTATTATTTTGTTCGGATAAATATTAGATTTACCTAGATGATTTCCAACCATAATATCTTCATAATATATACTATCGCATGTCATTGTTGTAAATAATTTAATGGCCTTATTGCTTACATAGTATAATGGTCCACCGCAATAGTTAATACCAATTCTTATATTTTTTTTAATTTTAATAGAATTCAAACTATGGTTGTCTTCTATAATAGCATTTTTCCCAATATAATCATTCTCTTGTATTTTATTTAAAAGTAAATTATGAATAATATTATTTATATGATTTATATTAACAATTACATCATCATCACATTTAAATAATCCTTTTATTGATGGATACAACTTATAAACACTTTGTAATAATAATAATGTTTTATTATTTAGGTTATCATAGGTATCATCGGTATTTAAAATAATATATTTATCATCGTAAACTTCAACATTACCACTATCTTTATTGGTAAAATAGTCTTGGTCTCCATATAAAATATATACCTTTGTATGTTTTATTTTATTATTAATTCTTTCGTATAGTTCATTTGAAACCCTTGCATTTTTCTTACAAGAATAAATTATAAATAAAAAATCAGTGCTAGTGCTAGTGCTAGTGCTATTACTAGTGTCCATTTTTTATTTATATAAAAACAAAAAGTTTAAGTCATTATAATTTGATTCAATAAAGGGAAAAATCCTAATTCATTCAGAATTTTCTCTTTCATTTGTTTTATTATTTCAATGCGTTGCGACCACCAATCTTCCGCAATCGCCTGTTGCATAAGTTGTAAGGCGGCTGGGGGGTCTTCCAACGGTAAACGCACAAAGGCTTTTCTATCAATATAGGTTTCTACGTTCGGACACCCCCAGTAAAAACACAGCGATTCACATAAGATGGCTTCCCATAACTTCTCGGTTGCATAGTTGTGTTCGGAATTATTTTCTATGCCCAAACAATACTTATAATTGGCATAGACATTGTATTTATTCTCCTCGGGGACTGGTCCTTTGTAGTTTGAGAACTGATGGTAATTCTCTCGTCCATAGATATCTACTAGGTCTGTTTCGCTAAAACCCACACCCACATACCTGATAAAATTATTCCGCAAGAGATGCCCCTTGTCAAAATTCTTCTCACTACAAATCGCCGCAACTCTATTTCGTTTTTTACTTCCTTCGGGAAGTGGCGTGGAGTGAAATGGATAATCAATCTGCCACTGAACATTATTTAAATGTGTTTTATGTGTAAAAACCCTCAAAAATTTAGTCGGGTCAGGCGAAGACCACTCCTTACCCCAGGTTTTCACACCCCACTGTTTTGTTTCATCATATACCCATGGTTCCATTTGAAATACAATTGTTTTAGCTGGTTCATATACCGCGCCAACAGGTGGAGAATTAATAATCACATAATAATCAATCTCTTTATCCTCATGTGTGATTTCTATAGTATTCCATTTTTGATTTAATTTATCATGACACATGGTTGACCATTCTTTGCACAATTGTTCGGATGAACACCAATTACCTAACATTTTAATGCGTATATTTTTATTTTTATTTCTATGTGATTCTATGTAACTCTTTTTTACATACAACCCATCTGTAGGTTTAAAATAGATTGATTGCTGTAACTGGGTTAATTCTATTTTATTTTTAAAAAAACCTAATGTATTAAATCCAGCACATTTTTCTTCATTTAATGCTATTTTCATTTCTTCTATATGTGCTGATGCTGCTGATGGCGGTTTAAAAAACATATCATTTCCTATTTGATCCTTATAAGGAATAAAATCAAAGTTGTCTTCTAGTGTATGAGAGAAATCTAAACTATCATAATTTGTTTGAATATCCGTATCTATTTGTTTACTCGCATCTTCATTCCATTCAGACATTACAATAAGCGGTTGCAATTCATATCTATTTAGGTCGGGCACAATTTTCATAACATAATCAATTCCGTGTTTAATTCCATTTTTTTCAATATAATCAATCATTTTTTGTGCTCCGATTTTATTAATAGAATACGCAAATGTGCCGCCAATGTATAACTCATGGTTTAAGTGTTCTACCTTGCTGGTTAATAAACTTATTTCATCATGTAAATCATAAATGTCACTTACTTGTTTGCGTTTATGTTGAAACATATGATAACCTAGAAATAACATCTCATTTTTGTCAAATTCTCCTTTTTCCTTTAATGTATCTAGTCTTGTTTTAAAATTTTTAATATCAGGTAGAGTTAAATCATCTTCAAATATAATATAATAGTTATGTTGTTTATCTTCAATCAAATCACGCCATAGAGTTAAATGACTCATCGCACAACCAATAACCCCCCGACGATTTCCAAAGTCATTGCCATTAAACATTGTTTTAAGTTCATTGGTGGCTATTAATTCTTTTCCATCAATTGCTTTAAAAAAGGTAAAATCTGTAATACACGCATCTTTGAATACATTTATCGTATTCATTTTTCTATCTGCTCTACGTTCCAAATTAACAATTTTTATATTACTGTCTATATTCATATCTGTTTTCATATCTGCTTGTATAGGTGTAAATTGCGACTCATTATTTAAATCATATGCGTTGCGTTTAGTAGTATCGCCAATTTCAGTTGTTAAACGTCCGATATGAAGATGCGTAATTCTATCAAAGAATGCTGTTTTAAATCCGGCCGCATTCCATTTATCCGCATAATCTCTTTCAAAGAATTGATTGGGTGAATCATAGTTGCCTAATTTAAGTATGGTGTCCACGCGTGTTATTGATGGGCGAAAACTATAGTGCGGCCAATAATGTGAATTAGGGTAATCGGTTTTAGCCTTATTTGGTAGATGATTATGTAAAACAATATCAGTCATATCAGTCATATCATTGATTGGCAAATGTCCTTTTGTTTTATAATAATCAATTGTTTCAGCATAATTTTTATTAAATACAATTTGATGAATATTCTGATTGTTGTGTTTCAAAACATGAATGCCTTTTGTAATATAAGTTGTAGGATAATAAAACAGAAAATCATCCTCTATATGTATCCAGTAAGTCGGTTTTAATGATTGTAGTTTATTCCATATAATATTCATACTATTACGATGTCCTTTCTCTTCTGGTGTTTTCATATAATACTCAATCCAATTATAATACGTTTCCATTACTTCGCGTTCTTTTATTGATGAATTATCGTCCACGCAAAACCAATAATCTATTTTATCCAAATCATTCCAAGTATTCAGTATGGAATTTACGGTTTGAGTAAATAAATCAAATCGTTTACACGTTGTAAAGGTGATTATAATTGTTTCTTTTGGCTCTACATTAGTATTGAATTTTATAGTCGTATTGAAATTTTTAGTCGTATTGAATTTTACAAATGTCGTTTTAATTTTATTAAAAAGTAAGTTCCATAATTTATTTGCATTTTCATTATGTATTATGTCATTATTACGATATAGAATAGTATCAACCGCATGAAATAAAGCAGTTAGATTTTTAGTATTATCATTCTCTAGTAGTTCTCGGTATTGTTTTACAACATATAAATTATTAATTACGACATTTATTTCATTTGAACCGCTTTTATTATTTATTAAAACACGTTTACAACACTCATAGCCAGAGATGGCATCATTTAACTTGTATGCGGTGATTGCATTAAAAAATTCAATTCTATCATTGTAAAAATGTTTATTTATAAATAATTTTTCATTTAATGCTGGATTAGTATTATCATAATTTTTAAATTTATGATGGAGCGCATTAATCAAGAGAAACTGATTAGAATGATAGAAATATTCAATTGCAATAACAATACCTTCTATTCTCTCCGAATCACATTCAACTGTTTTAAATAAATAGTTAAGTGCGTTTTCCATATCATTTTTATCTTTATACATTATACCAATTTCTAGTGCAGCATAGTATCTTTCTTGGTTCCAATGGGTTTCTCTCGCTAATAATTTTTTATACCATTCAATTGCTTTATCCCAATACTGTTGTCCTGCATCTTTATAACTTCGCGCACAATAAAAGGCATACCTACCGGATAAACCTTGATCAGGCAATAATAATTCTTTTTCATAAGCATTTTCTAATAGTATAGCATCATCATAATATTTAGTTGGGTTTGTGCTACGATTACCTGAACGTCCAGAAACAATATGATAATCACCTTCTATTTTTCCATAACTACTTATCGGCTCTAAATTTGATAAGTATTCATGTAATATGCCCTTAAATGCCCATTTTTTATTATTATTTAGTAAGAGTGGTCTTACATATTCAAACCCTGTTCCTATTTTTAACATATAGGCATCAAAAAATACTTGATTATGATTATTAATATTATGATTATCATGTGCTGTGTCAGACTTATTTGAAAAGGGCAATACAAACTTTCCTTCAATCCGATCGTCCGCATCAAACACAAGTAAATAATCTGTTTTACCATAGGCGTGCTCTAATGCCTTTGAGCGATTGTATCCAAAATCTCTCCATTCATCATTAAATATCTCTCCAGGAATACACTTATCATAAAAAAAATCCTTAATAATTTGTTCTGTATTATCAGTTGATCCTGTATCAGATATAACCCAATAATCAAAATCAATATAATCTAATAAATTTTTCAGGGTTTCTATAATCACATTTGATTCGTTTTTTACAATCATATTTAAACATAGTGTCTTTTTATTCGGAGGTGATGATCGTTGAAGTATATTTAAATTCATTTATTTATACTACACCCTTTACTATAGTTAAATGATTAATTTTAAATTATTACAAAATTTAAACTATATTTTTTATATATTTTTATATTTTTTATATTTTTTATATTTTATATATTTTTTATATTTTTTATATTTTTTATATTACCAATTATAAAAAATAACTTATTGAAGAAAACCATAAGAATTATCACTCAATGTATCTAGCCCATTAATCTCATTTATATCATAGTCATCTATATCGGTATTTTTACTATTTTTATTGCAAGAATCAACATAATTGTCATTTGTGTATTTATCTATATAACGGTATATTCTGTTAATATCCAATTTTGTTATTTCATATGTTTCAATTATATTACATAACTCTTCTTCATTATTGCTTGATTTTAATTTAATAAAAAATGAAAACATGTCTTTTTTGTCTAATGATAATTTTTGACACAATTCTTGAATAAATAATGAGTTATTATATTCAGTGCTATACTTGGTAAGAACCTTTGTAAACCTTATTTCTGATAATTTTTCATGAATCATCGTTTTATCAATATTTTTATGTAAAATAGAATTTGTAGAAAATGTTTTTATTAATGAACTCATTTCATTAAATTGCCATATTTGTTTTTGAAATGTAATTCGGTCAATATAATCAGCAAAACATATTTTATCCAACATTTTTTTATATAAAAACAATGATGTATTTGCGGGCATTTTATTCAAAATATCAATCACATTTTCATGCCATAATAATCCCACAATTGTTCTATCCGTATCATTCATTATTGTAGTATGCGTATTAATTGAATAGTCATTGTTGAATATTTTTTGTGTTATTTCCTTTGTATCTTCATTATATGACTTTCGTTTTAATATATTTTCAAATAAATCATCACTTAAAATATTGTTATTTTTATTAAACATTGTTATAAGCATATTTAGTTTACGTAAGTCATATTGTAAATAATTAATCATACTCGGTATTAATTTATTATTTATACCTGGTAAGGTTATATCAATCACTTTTTTCATTTGTATAGCATTAGGGCTGTGTAATTCATATACATGACATACTTTCATTAGTTCCTTTATCTTTTTATCCACATGAAAACTACTCACACATATAATTGGAGTTAACGCTATTTCTTCTAACTTTTGTTTTTTGGTTTTTTTGGGTCTTATGATTTTTATTAATGAATTAATTCCTCCTTTATCGCCATTATTCATACCATCTATTTCATCCATAACAATTGCAATAGATTTTTTTTGGGTTTTCAATATACTGAATACATTTTTATCAGACATATTATTTTTTGCAATGTTTTCTATGACTGTTTTATTTCTCACATCGCCGGCATCATATTTAATAATATCATAATTTAGTTCACTTAATACATTCATCGCAAAATGCGTTTTCCCACTACCGGGTGCGCCACATATATAAATACCACGTTTAATTGATAAATCTTGTTTATTTTTTTCAAAATCAATTAATATTTTTTTAATAGAACTTGCAATATGTTCTCTATTTAAAATTTTATTATAACTTGTATATGACATTAGTTATATTGTAGTAATGTTTTTATATATAAGAATCTTTTTATATATATAAAAATATCATTAAAAAAAGGGGGTGAACCTTTCTCTTTTTTTAAAATTTTATTTAAAGGCAGGTGAGAGGAGGGAAAGAGTTACAACTCAATTAAGGTAAGCATTTGTTTTTCTTCGTCGCTGTATGGACTGAATAATTCCAGTCCCGCTTGCTTCAAACTTGGCATGAACCGCATAACGTAGGAGGTCGTTTCGGTTTCGGTCTTCAACTTTTTCTGTTCTAGAAATTGGGGATGAAAATTCAAACTAAATTCTTCTACACGGTCCCGCCAGTTTACCATATGCATTTTTGAATACATTGGCGGGATTTGTTCTAAACTCAGCGGGAACACGCCTTGTTCATCAATTATTTTTAAAATGTCTGCGGTAGGAAACAATGGGCAATTCGGATTGCTCGTAATGCGGTATTTCATAAACAAGCGACACGTATCGGTTTTGATTTTTGATGGCGTCACCGCATGGACGAGTTTTTCGTTAAAGATAATTAGGTGGTTCGGCGGGACACTGATTTGTTCTTTTTTTGAGTTGTAAAAGGGTTGGTCGGTTTTGGTTATTTTCGCAAATCCAGCACCTACAACTGGTTCCGTATGAGTGCTTGGAACACACGTAAAGTATTGTGTGGTTTTTTCGTCCAAGTTCACCCACCCACCAAAGATCGTATCGTCGGGTTCGCCATGTGTCTTCTTTTTGTGGACGTTGGAAATGTCTCGGTGCCACGATTCGGCAGTGACGGATGTGCCTGGTTCTCGTTTCGCAAAGCGGTCTACAATACTCTCTAGGTGTTTTCCACTGAATTTCTGCTTGAAATACGGCAGCATATGCGTGTGGATAGAGAGGCGTAAGCGTCGCACTTCTTCGTGATGAAAACTAGAGGGATTTCCGAAAGCGCCAAAGCCGCCCATCACAAATTTGGTGGTGTCTTTGTCGGGGCGGATAAACTCTTTCTGCTCGGATAGAAATCGGGCACAGTTGAAGTTTTTACGGATGTCTTCGGGGTAAGGTATCACTGCGACACCTCGCTCTAACAGTTGCTGCATATAATCGTTGGTCAGGGTTTCTTGAAGTTGATGATTCATTTTCGTTCGTTTGTATAGGGTAGGGTTGCTTAGTAATAAAACTATAAAAAGCATTTCAATTTTATAGGTTTATTCGCTTTTAGTGTCGTTCGGTCGTTCGGTCGTTCGGTCCTTCGATTTTTTTCGTCGTTATACACCCTTGCCCATTTATCAGCGTAGCAAGTAAACCTAAACCCCCGAATTAATTACCCAGAATTAATTACCCAGAATTAATTACCCAGAATTAATTACTCTAGTGTAGATCTCTATATCATCCTTAAATAAAAATTTAATTCTATCTTTATTCTTTTGGTTTAGTTTGTCCCTCATTTTGGTTGATACATTAACTGATTTAAATGAAGTAACATCATAGGTATATCCAAAATAATCTAACATTTTTGGTAAATTATCTAAAGTTATAATAATGTCTACATTTTTGGTCCAATACGTGATTGTTTTATAGGGCGAAAAACCTAAAATCTCTTCATCTGTCATTTTTGAAACAATCTCATCTAATTTAATCGTTGTATCAGCGTATGCATATGATAAATGAGTTGGCCAATCATTTCTAGGGGTTTTTTCGTTCAAACGATAATTTAATAAACTCTCAAATCGTTCAACGGGGTCTCTAATAACTGTAAAATAAATAGAGTTATTATTCGGAACTGCTTGTTTATGCGAATTGTTTTTAATGTTTAAATGTGATAAAATTCTAGAAACATATGAACCAGCACACTTTGGTGTATGGATGAAAACGAGTTCCTTGTTAATTTTATATGTTATTAATTCTTCAAAGGGATGAGCAAAATACATATTATATATAGAATAAATATAGAATATTCTATTGTAAATGGTCAGCAGTTGACGGTCGGCGTTTTAAATTTAAAAGGTCTTTGTCTTTATACATACACACTTAAAACCATTTTTTAAGCTCCAACTGTTTATCATTCATACTAGACATTATTGGCAATGCAATAGGAACAACTAAAGTGCTAGCATCCCTCTTATATTTCATATACCCATCTGCTTCACCATACACTTGATTAATTGAATAATCTAATACAATTTTATTTAAATCATGTATTTGACCGGGTATGTCATTACATAAGTTTTTAGCATATTGTAAAAATATACTACGCATTATAATTTGCAATTCATCTATACATTGTTCTCCTACAATATATTGATTATTTGATTTATTATACACGCCAGCACGTATACCATTTTGAACAATTTGAATATTTCTCCCACTAAAAAATGCTTTAGATAAAGCAGTATCATACCAGTTTCCGGTCATTGCGTCTCTATACGAATATTTAGTGCTATTTATTGGGATACGATCGCTCATATCAAACCGTCTATCTATATTAGGTCCTAATATATTGACTCTTCCATTACTGTTTTCTTGACCACTACTCATTTGCTTGATTAAATCCATATATAAAACTAGATAGAAAAATTATTTCTTGAAAAACGAAAGTATAGCATACATTTAGAAATTATCTATTATGATATTATGTATTTATAGTATATATAAGTTATGTTTCAAAAAACGGTAGGAACGGTTGCGGTAATTATATTAATAATAACATTATGTTTTATTGGAGTGGCGTTGTATCGTCAAAAGTATAACCCTGAATATCCGCCAGTTATTCCTAATTGTCCTGATTTTTGGGATGCTTCTGGTAATACTTGCATTAACCACCATAAATTAGGCAATGAAACTTGTCATGACGATATGGATTTTTCTACAGCGCAATGGAGTGGAGCCGCTGGATTATGTGGGAAATATAAATGGACCAACCAATGTAATTTAGCGTGGGATGGTATTAGTAATCGTCCCGAATTGTGCGATTAATTTAATAATAGTTTTATAATTATAAAAAAATATAATTATAAAAAAATATTTATAGTTTAAAATTATTATTTACATTATTTGTTAATACTTATTTTTTTTCACACTTTTTTATTGACCTTACTTTTGTTGACCCTACTTTTGGCTTTCCTTTTAGGTTAGCCGAAGAAGATGGTAGGTCAGTTGTTTTTGTTTTTGATTTTGATTTTGTTTTTGCTTTTTCTTCTTGTTGTATCTTTTCGTGGATTTTTAGGTATTCCACACGAAGTGTATCTAATTCTTTTACCCAAATTTCGTGTTCGGTTGTATTTAATAATAGTTCAAGTTCTTTATTTTTACGGTCTCGCTCCGACATAATTTTTTCAATATTTTCTTCGGTAACACTGTCCATTGGTAAACGCACTAAATACTTGTATTGTTCATCTTCGTCTACCATATCATAGTGATGTGATATCATAATGGATGATACTTCAGCCGATTTTTTTTTGCGAAGGTCAATTGTATTATCCAACACTTCAGTAATAAACCGTGCTTTATTAGACAAAATACACGCCTCTTTTTTTAAAGCATCTACTTGATACTTTTTACGTTTACTATAATAGGCTTCTCTTACATGCATAAAATGCGTTATGACATCTTCTACTTTTTCACACTTAATTAATTTTTCATTTTCATCAAATACATGCATATTAGTAGTTGTGCGTGTCGTGTATAATTTTAATAGTTTTTCTAGGGCACTACACGTAGTGTGTTCTACGATCGTATCTTTTAATTCTGAAATAACACCGTTAGCAAAAGTAATGGTAAAATCTACGACTGTATCCGTGCTCATATCAATATAGTCCTTGATTTGTGGCTGATCCGATTTACTTTTTTTAGCTTTCTTTTCTGGTTTATCCTTTTCTTGTGATGACGACGATTGAGCAACTGGTTTAAAATCAATTAGTTCTTCAATGTATTTTTTATAATCATCGGTCCACACGCCGATAGGCAACTCTGTAACACGAACTTGTTTATCGGATAAAATCTCATACACACCCTTAATCAAATATTTATTATTTTGATCATTTAATGAAGTAATAGTGCCTTTGAATCCATTGTAGTGAGGTGTTAGTGTGGTCGCATTAGCACTAGCACTAGCAGTAGCAGTAGCTGGTAATGCGGCGGCGGCGGCACTTGGTTCTTCTTTTTCTAGCAATCGTTGTTTGACATAATCAATAAGAGTCAACGGATTGTAGTTGAGAATGTCAGTGCTAAACCCGGTGCCAATACCTTTTCCGCCATTCACTAATTGCATAGGAATAATCGGAACATAGAACATTGGTTCTACCCGTGTCCCATCATCGTCCAAATAAGTTAGAACAGCGTCATCCGCTTCTGGGAAGATAAGGCGGGTTAATTTGCTTAATTGGGTGCAAATGTATCTTTCAGACGCGGCATCATCACCGCCTTGTAATCGTGTTCCAAACTGTCCATTGGGCTCTAGTAAGTTGATATTATTTGAACCAACAAAATCTTGGGCCATATTAATAATCGCACCATACAAGCTTTGTTCGCCGTGATGATACCGACTTTTTTCAGATACGGCACCACCCAACTGCGCGACCTTCACTTCATTGGTTAAACGACGTTCTAAACACGTAAATAGAATTTTACGCTGACTTGTTTTAAGACCATCAATTCCATTCGGGATAGACCGTTCACAATCATATTTTGAAAAGTGAATCATCTCTTGACCAATAAAGTCCTCATAAGGCACACTGTCTCGGTTTGTATCTAAATACAGAGTGCGGTCATAGTTCTCTAACCATTCTTTACGATCGCCTGCTCGTTTTTTATTAAATACTTTATCAATCGCATCGCTACTACCTTCACCACTGCTAACAAAATTTACTATTTTTTTATTAGCAAAATATTCTTTGAATTCTTTTCCCGTGCTTGTTCCCAACCCCTTGTAATACTTGAATGTCCACCCTTTTAAGGTGTTGTTTTCTACACTTTCTTTTTTCCATTTTTCATATTCACCGTCATTGTAAAACAACTGTTCTTGGTTGCCTTTTCGGGCTTTAATAATCGGTGTATTCATAAACCCGATAAATCCGGGAATAGATAGAAGCGTGTTCCATTCGGCCTCAAAGAGATTAATACACAACCCTTTAATGTGACTACCGTCTAAATCTTGGTCAGTCATAAACACCACCTTTCCATAACGTAAATGCTGCGTTGCTTCCTCTAATGTGTATTTTTTACCGGCCTGCAATCCAACAATTTGTTTTATTTCATGGATTTCTTTGACCTCTGAAATACGTTTTGCAGTTTCGCCACGCACGTTAAATAATTTACCACGCAGCGGATAAACCCCAATCGTATTGCGGTCCGTTGTAGATAGACCACTCATAATTCCGGCCTTTGCAGAATCACCTTCGCATAGAATCAATACACACTTGCTGCTATTGGGACCACCGGCATCATTGGCGTCAACAAGTTTAGGAATACCGCGCACCGATTTGCTTTTTACACCATCTTGTTTTTTAATTGTTTTGGTTGTTTTCACATCTGTCAAGGCACACGCCGCATCCATGATGCCTAATTTTGCCGCCTTTTCAATAAATTTGTCACTGATTTCACACGAAGAACCAAAACTGGACGAAGGTGTATTCATAAAATCTTTGGTTTGGCTGTCAAAGGATGGATTTTCAATAACACAACGCACAAAGAGGAATAGTTGTTCTTTGATTGTGTTGGGTTTGACATCTACCTTTTTCTTTTGCTTAATGTATGCGGTCATTTTTCGCACAAATTGGTTTAATACATATTCCACGTGTTTTCCGCCTTTGCTAGTGAAAATACCATTCACAAAGGACACTTGTGTAAATTCTTCTTTCGGTGCCATGCACACCACATATTCCCAGCGTTCATTTGCTTCTTCATGAATTCGGGCCGTGGTTGATTTGTCACCTACATAATAATCTACATAATGCAGGAAACTTTTAATAGGAACCAATTCATTATTATATTTTACTTTTACACTTTTGTCTGTAACGGCGGCCAAATCAAACACCCGGCGTTTAAATAAGGCAAGCAAGTCCTCCGTTAAACCAGCCAACCCCATTCGGGCATAGTCGGGTTTAAATGAGACCAGTGTGAAAGGTTTTTTTGTATATTTTGTAATTGATGGTTCTTTAATGGTATTTAAATTATTTTCAAATTCTTGTATGTATTTTAATTTTCTAATATGGTCTACGGTTTCTATACGTGCCCAAGTTGACCAAATAAACGCCAACTTGATACCAAACCCGTTTTTCCCGCCGGTTGTTTTTTTCTCGGTTTTATCATAGTTGGTTGACGTTCGTAAATGAGCAAAAATCAACTCGGGAATCCAAATATTTTCAACGGGGTGTTTAGCAATATCAATGCCATTCCCATTATTGCACAAGGTTATAATTCCGGTTTGGGTATCAATTGAAATATCAATCTCGGTAACTGGTATGGCGTCCGCATTTCCCTTGTCAATTAAGTCACGCATCCGAATCGTTTGATCGCGTGTATTGACAACGGCTTCATCAAAAATCTTATACAATCCAGGAACAATCGCTACTTGTTTTTCTACAATTTTATCATTAGTGGTTTCTTTGGGGGAAGTATCGTCACTTGTAGCGTTAACATTCGCAGTGACATTAGCATTAGAAACAAATACAAACGTATCATAATCAGTAATTGTCATACTGCCGGTATATGTATCTGGCGTTTCCAATACATGCTGTTTATCGGTTTTCGTTTGGTATTTTTGAGCAAGAGTTGAATCTTGGGTTTTATTATTAACACTGGATACAGATGCCATCTTGATTGATTGCGTAGTTGCTTAATGTATTAGTTAGAAGTATACTTATAAATCCTTTTTCAATTTTATTAGATATTTTATAATTTTAAAAAAAATAATTATCATTATATAGAATTATAATGGGAACCGTTGTATTTGATAATAGTGCAAATTTCGCATATACTGGTTCAACGCAAATATTTGTAAAACCCAAAAATGTAAATACTATATTTTGTCAAGTAAAAGCAGGTGGTGGTGGTGGGTCATCCAATTCAACTGGTGGCGGTGGTGCTTACGTATTTACAAAATATAATTTTTTAAACAAAGATATCAGTTATAATGTGTATATAAATGTTGGCTCAGGCGGAAAAGCTCTACCAACTAAAACTGGCGGGGTAAGTGTAGGCGGACAGGGCGAACTTACAAATGGTGGCGACGGAACGACCTTCAATAGTGCAAGTAGTGGTGGTGGTGGTGGGATGAGTAGTATATTTTTTCAACAAGGTAATACAACTATTATAAAGATCATTGCCGGAGGAGGTGGAGGTGGCGGTAGTAGTGGAGGTGCTGGGGGAGTCGGTGGACAAACTGGTAATACTGGGGGCGGCGATGGAGGCGTAGGCGGTAATCAAGATTTAATTGGCGATGGAGGTTTAGGTGGACAAAATGGCGGTGTAAATGGTTTTAATTATGTTGATTCTAGTAATAATAGTGCAATTGATATAAGTAATAATGGTATTTACTCCTTTATTGGCGGAGGTGGAGGAAATGGTGGAACATATGCAGGCGGCGGTGGAGGCGCTGGCTATGGTGGTGGTGCGAGTGGTAAAGAGGGTGGTGGTGGCGGAGGAGGTAGTTTATCAAACGGAGATACCGTATACTATATCGCTGGACAAGGCGGTGCTGGAGGTGCTATTAATAGTTCAGGACAAGATGGAAGTATTAGAATTGGTTGGTATGAAATATTTGTATTGCCTCCATCAATTGTTAGTATGTTTATGTTAAATCCCCAACATACCGCTAGAAGCATTTATAATGCGCCATACATCTTACCTTTACCCGAAAATATTACTAGCATACAAACACAAAGTTCAGCCTATTCTTACAATAATCAAATAATAATAGATAATGATGAAGAAATCTATTTTACATCGGTTGATGGGTATCTACACAAATATGACCATAATTATAATTTTATATGGAATTTTAAAATTACGAATTATACATTTATTGGAACACCCGTCATTACCAATACTGGAACATTATATCTTTGTGCTACCACAACTACTGGGTTGCCTTATTTATATGCTATTATTGAGGACATTAATGTATCCACCGGGATTACACAAGGTAAAATAAAATGGAATGCGGCGCTTGATGGTAATTGTGTTGGTTCCCCAATAATAGATGCGAGTGGAAATATTTATGTCGGAACAACAAATGGTTCAATCTATAAATTCCTTGATGGTTCTATCGCAGGGGTTCCTGTTTGGAAGTATCCTTCAACTGCGCATGGTTATCCAATTACTGGAACATTAGCAATTGATGCAGCAGAAGAAAAGTTAGTTTATACTGCCACTAATTCTACCATAAATACATCTTATCTCTATTTAATTGATATATCGAACACTACCCCCATTGATATCTCTTCAGCATCTATTATGAATGATACCTATAATTCACCATCTATACGACCAGCAAATGGCGATATCTATGTAACAACACCAACTGGCAAACTATATGGTTTTAATAGTTCTTTGGCTCCTCAATTTACAATTGATGTCAATGACATTGGGTTATCTAATATTGCGATTGGAAGTGATGATTATATTTACTTTACTTCTAAAAATTATTTAAATATGGTTGATACCACAAACGAAGTGCTGGAATGGAAATATTATGTTGAAAATAATAGTATTACTTTGTATAATTCCACCCCTACCATTGACGCAAGTAATAATGTTTATTTTGGAACCAATACTAATTATCTATTTTGCGTGAATGGAGTTTCAAAACTACATTTATGGGAGTATGAAGTGACTGGATCTATTTATTCTATGCCAGTGATATGTTCTCATACTGATATTAAAGTAATTACATCTAATGGTAAATTATATAATTTTATTGGAAATGGAACACCCATCATCAATTCACCTCAAGCTCAAATGTTTATGCTAGACAAACGTCATACTGGGAAAAGTAGTTATACGGCGCCAACTACAATACCAACCATTAAATGGACATCGTCAATTAATATTCAATCGGGAAACTTGTATATATTACCAACAATTGCGATTAATTCAAATGGCACAAAACTTTATTTAGGTTCAAATAATGGTATATTATATTCATTAAATACTGCAAATGGTAATCTAGTGTGGAGTGCAAATTTAGTTACTATTAATAATTCAAGAGCAATAGATTACCCTCACGCTATTTATACAAGTCCACTTATTTCTCCAACTGATGGAACGATTTATGTTGGTTCTAATAATGGATATTTTCATGCGGTTGATCCAAGTGGTAATATAAAGGATAGTTTTATGGTTGATTATCCCTTTCAGTCGTCACCCATGATGGATTCTAGTGGTGCGATTTTTTTTGGTGCTGGAAATAAATTGTATTCTATGGGATATAATGGTTTAAATTTATACCTTAGATGGTTAGACCCGTATGTTTCTGGGGGAACTATATTATCATCACCTGCTTTAGATGAAACAGAAACAGTCTATTTTGGGTCAAATGATGGATTTGTTTATGGAATCAATAAAACAACTGGTAATTTAATATGGCAATATGACGCAAATATAACACAGCCAAACCCTGATATAAACCCAATATATACATCGCCGTCAGTTGATGTGAGTAATAATGTGATTATTGGTAATGGTTCGTATATGAATGGCGAACTCTATTATTTGGATGGTTCTAATAATGGTATTAAATTATGGTCTAATACATATAACCCTAATATAGGTCCGTTTTACAATACAGTTGCCATAAACGATTCAACTAACACTCTGTATTTAAGCACCATTGCATATGTTTACGCGATTAATCGCATAGATGGAGCAGAGAAATGGAAATATCGCAAATCAAACTGTTATTATACAACACCTCTGATTGATTCAAATAATAACATAATTTTTTGTTCGGTAGATGCGAGAACCACTTATGGTTATGTGCATATGGTCACTGATAATGGTAATGATTATACTGAAAATTGGAATTTACAAATATCCAATACAGCGAATGAACGATTATCCCCACCCGTTATTGGTAGCGATGGAACAATTTACATCAATTCTACGGCAAATAAAGTATATGCTATCAATGTATAATCCGACTATAACGCGAATCTATTTAGTATAAAATTCAAGGTTAAAAATAGAATATTTAAATATTAATATATTAATATATTTAGACCAATGCTATTCTAAATTAATATTTTCTCATTAAACTATATAAATGGTTAAAAAGCATATGAAAGCGGCTGATGGTAAATACCACATCAACGGTTCTAAATACGAATTGTTGGAAGGTTCGCGCGCTCAAGTATGGCACGGAACTTCCTACAAAACTCCTGGCAATTTATTGAAGGGCAACTTGATGATGAACAAGCACGGACGTATTGTTTCTAAGCGCAAGCATACCACTGCCAAGAAAGATAAACGTTTAGTCAAAGCCGGATTTTTAACCCGAAAAGGCACGTTTGGATTTATCAAGAAATCGGCCACGCGTTCCCGCAAATCGCGCAAGTAAATAGTTTCATATAAAAAAATAATTCAAAAATAATAAATAATTAAGTAACTTTAATTATTTATGTATAGTTTATAGTTTAACGCCTATAATGCATTTTATTTAAGACGACGGCAAACTTGCCAACGCCAATTTAATCACACCTAAACTAGCAACATTATATTTAACAATAAGCGGCAAATTGTTTTCCAAATAAATTTCAATCTGATTGCACAAATTCGTGCATTTAATAAAATAACTTAAATTCTTTAGCGAAAATTCACCCTGAATAATTTTGCTGACTTCTTGTTTTTTAATAAATTCCATTGCCCCATCGGTTTCGGCTCGTCTAATTTCGGCATGTGCGAACCCGCCAGTGCATTTAAAAATTAATTCAGCACCTTCATTGGTTGCAATAGATTTAATTTCAATCTTGTCGGAAATACAGGAGAGATCCCGAATAATTTTTTGGAAATCAACCGACGGCAAATTAATGACTGACGAAAATTTCACATCAGGCACATCCAATTCTTCATTATCAGGTTCAATTAAGCGGAGTTTTTGGATTTTATGTTGTTTAATCTCTCCATTTTCAAATTTCAAACCGAGAAATTGGACAATACCATCCATATAATCCGCTTCTTCAATATAGATGGTCAGTGTATCATCATTGTCAATGGTATTGATTAGTTTAAACAGATGAAACATATTCACGCCAATAATAATCTTATCCATTTTACATTCATACAGTTCAAAATTTTCTGCTTCTAAGGAGAGATGGGCAAGAATCGTATGCGATTTATCCATATTGATAATTTTAATTCCGCTGGGTGTAAACGTAATATTGGTTTCTAACAGAATATCCTTTAGGGCCGTCATTAATGTGCGAAACGGCGCAATTTGCACGGTTTGTATTGTGAGGATGTTTTTACTATGATTGGAAGAAAATGACATTAAAAAGGATATATACTAGTTTATAGGGTAAATCTTTAAATTACATTTAATGCGTTATAATTTAATTTAAAAAGTTAATCGTTATATTTTTTTTTAAATTATTTAATCGTTCTCTGTTAAATGATTGAAAAGTAAGCGATTATTCAGGAGGTATGTTCAACTTTATTGGGTATTTTTTATTTTCAGGGTCGGCATTATAATCCGCGGCATACTGTATTACTTCATCTCTTGTTACCTTTGTTGGGTTAGGAGATTTGTTTTTAATATAGTCTAAAAATGAACCTAAGCCATAAATCCCATTATACGACACACCAGTGACCTCATCCTTGACACTACCCCTATAATTTTCAAAGTTAAAAATAGTTTCCATCTCTTCGTTTATTTTATCAGTATTCTCTATCGTAAAATTAATCGTTGTTGGATTACCACGAATTGTAGTATATAACCTCTGAGCTAAGGATTTCTTCACGATGGTTTGTTGTTGTGGTTTTTGCTTGAAGGTGTATTTCTTTGTTACAATTCCATTACATTCACGTGTTTTTGTATCAAAACTACATAGGGGACTTTCTTTATCACAATCTTCTTGTTTAGTGTTTTTTTTGCAAGATATGTCTCTATTATCTATACTACTATCGTTCATGGTCAAATACACGTATGGAGTTTCCTGCATACCGAAGCTTTCTCTAGGTAAATCTTTAATCATTAAATTAATATTATTGAGAAATGTCTCACCATACTTTTTAAATGTTAACTCATTATTTTTTTTATTTAATAATAACTCATTTTGTTTTTTATATTGCTGATAAATTAAATTTTTAATTGCTTTCGTATGTGTTTCATATTGCTCTTGTGTTATTTGTTTGGGTTTGGATGTGTTTAACCTTTCAAGTGATTGTATCATTTTATATACATTACCATAAATATCTAGCATCACAAAATTATATAGTTTGTCTAATATATCTTTTTCTTCCGGAATTAGAACTTTTGTCCAAGTTGGTCTATCTTTTAATAGGTTGAATGGAGAATCATACGCATCGCTCGTATTTTTTACTCTATTGTATAGATATTCTTCTTTGTCCTCCTCGCTAGTGGTTTCAGATAGTAAGACAGAATTATCATCAATGAGACTATCTGTGTGTGATTCTTCGTTATTTATTGAATTTCTTCTTACTGTATTATTATTTAGACCCAAAACCTTCAGTGGGCTTTTTCCCTTACTAGATTTGCTTGATAATCTCTTTGTATCACCACTTTTTGTCAAATCATTATTTTTTTCTACATTTCCAAATCCAAATTCATTCTCACCATTATCATTATTAGGCATAGCAGGTGAAAATCCAAATCCATATACAGAACTACGGCGTAATGTTTTTTTTGGTGTATTTTCTCCTCCTTCACTAGTATATTTTTTATTCATAGATTTACGCGTAGTGCGTTTCTTACCCTTATATGCTTTTCTTTTTTTCGTATTAGTTAAGGTTGGTTTTATACTTCTGGTTCTTTTTTTAGTAGTTTTCATTATATATTATATATATACTTTTATACATTATCTAAATATTATATATAACTCCCCAACCCATTAAAATGTATAAACACACAATGTCCATCTTCAAGATTGTTATTATTATAGCTACGCTAATGAGTTTTTATATTTTTTTTAATAAATTATATGACATAAAAAAGGGGGGTGTAAACGCATGGCAATTTCCGATGTTATTAGCAATCTTAATTGAGTTGTATATATAATAAATATATATGTAATAAATGTATTTGTAATAAATATATATGTAATAAATATATATGTAAATGTATTAAAGAAAACCCCTCTTTATTACATTAACGACAAGTGAAACAAAATGGATAATAACAATAACATAATTCCAAATGCAAACCAAAATGCAAACCAAAATGCAAACCAAAATCTTCACGGATTATTAGACGCACTTATTGAAAAATACAAAAGCAATGAGTATGTTTACGGGCGTCTTGTCAATTACATTGAAAATTTATTGCCGACCGCCTTAGAAAATGATACTGCACTACAAAAGCAACGCGAAGAACGGCGCAATCAATTAAGTGCCAATCGCGATGAATTCACTACACGTTTCTTGAAAAAGAATAGTTATTATTATAGTGCCCAAACCGAATTATTTTTACACTACGATGGTCTCCATTTTGTTATTCATAGCGAAGACGATATTCAACATCAAATTCTTACCACTATTTCTTCTGAACAATGTCTGAGAGATTGGAAGCATAAAGTGAATAAAAATATTATTAAACGTATTAAGGATAAATCGCCGTTAAAAGCACTTCCCGAGTCAGCGACAATTCAGTTTGTGATTAATCAGTTGTGTCCTTTTATTTTCCCCACCAGAAATCATGCTAAATATTTTTTAACGATTATAGGTGAATGCCTCTCTTCCAAGAATGATGCTAATGCGAATATTACTGAAAATAAGGAACTAGAGCAAGGTGCACCTACACCTACACCTTCTCTCATTTATATTATTCCACCTGCCTTAAAAGATATTATTAGAGAGATTGGAAATCAATGTTATACCTATTTTGGATTGCCAAATATTTTCACAAACATTAAATACAAATATTATGATCATAATTACAAGGATTGCCGTTTACTCTATGTTGACCGTTGTTATGGGCGAAAAAAGGTAGAAGTTCCCTCGTTATTAACTAAACATATGCTTGACTTTCTCTGTGTTGCGGCGCATTATGGCACCCGCTATGGTTCGTCGGATGCATTCTTGAATCATTGCACCGAAATGAAATTGGTAGAGCATGCTTATTTTCTCGCTAAAAATACGGCCGAAACCATTGTAGCAAAATTCATTGACAAGTCCTTGACCTTATGTGCTTCTTCTTCCATTGATACCAAAAATATGATATTCTTATGGAAACATTTTTTGAATGATATCGCCCTTCCCACGATTCTCTTCTATGAACCCTTAAAAACGATTTTGAAAAATAAGTTAAAGTATGACGAAGAAAAAGATGGCTTTACGGGTATTACGAGCATTCATTTACCTGCCGTATCGCAATTTATTAAATTCTGGGATGAGACCATGCTTCTATGCAATGACAGTAATGAGAACGAGTATAATGAACTAGAAATAGATGAAGTGTGTATACTCTTTAAACAATGGTCGCCAACCTCCTATAGTAAAGTGATTAGTGATATTCTTATATTGGATTTAATCCAGCATTTTTACCCCGACGTTATAATTGAGAATAATAAATTTATTTTAAATGTAAAAAGCAGCTTATGGGATAAACGCCAAGAAGTGATTGAGAGCTTTCGTTTATTTAAAAAAGAGAGTCATGCTATTTTTATTTTAAATGCAGAGCTGAATGATACGATTGCAACCAAAACGTCAATGTCCTATGATACCGACCCCTATCAACATTATTGTGCGCAAAAGAAAAATAAATACAATCTGCTGGTGAGTAAAGAATTTTATGAAAAAATCGTTTTGGATTTAGAATTAGACTTGAATTATGAGGTGGCGGCATGAAATTATATGTAATCTTTTTTTACATTTTACATATAATTGTGATGTGTGTGTTTTTTATCTCTCTTGCTCTTATTCGGTTTTATAAAAGGAAAGCGTTCTGGCACTTGGATCGTCCGCCTTAATAAATCGCGGCATCCAAAAATACGGCACGATGCTGGCTGTGTTTGGAAATAGTTCATCATACAGATACCGATAATACATTTGTTCATTGGTCTGGGGGGTGTTTTCGTTATACTTTGTATCCGCTAAGGGTCTTTTAAAATCCTTTAAATTATCCTTTATAATTTCAAACCAAGATTTGTGGTGTCCACTGACGCCGTCACTAAATGCTTCTTTTTTCCGCCATAAGACATCGTGTGGCAGTAATCCAGGTTCATTTGATGCAAAGGCTGACCGAATTAAATGTTTTTCAATTTGCCCCTCTTGTGGTCTTCGTATGGCTACTGGCAGCGATAAATAGAAATCAACCCATCCTCTATCCAGAAACGGTGTTCTTGGTTCTAGTCCATTTGAGGAAATGCATTTATCTGAGCGAAGAACATCAAACGCATAAATATCGGTTAATAAACGCTTACATTCATAATCAAATGCGATAGCCGAGGGCGCTTTATGAAAATACAAATAGCCACCCATGAGTTCATCACTGCCATCGCCGTTAAAAATTACTTTTGCATTACTATGTTCTGCTATATATTTTCCAATTAAATAATTACCAACACTTGCGCGCACGGTGGTCGTATCATAACTTTCAATTGCGTGAATCACTTCGGGTATGGCATTAAAAAAGTCATCCGGCGAAACAATAATTGATGTATGCTTAGAATTAATATGAATTGCCACCTTTTCAGCATAATTTAGATCTTCCGACCCTTCCATGCCAATGCTATAGGTCTCTAATTTCCCTTCGTAAAACTTTGAAACAAGTGCGGCAATAAGACTACTATCTAGACCACCCGAAAGTAAACAGGCAATTGGTCTATCACTCGTGCCAATAACTCTTTTTTTTACGGCCTGGATTAAATTATTACATATCTGATTATACGTTTGGGTTAACGATTGTGATTCTATGTAATTTTTTTTAGAAATTAATAATTGTTTTGAAAAAGGCAGGGTTGTGTATTTTATGCCGTTTAAGGATGACCTTAATTTCCATAGAGTGTTGCATTTAGTATTATTGCATTTAGCCCTTTGAAAGGTCACATAAGTTCCAGGCAATACATGTTTAATCGTTCCAGTGTTTGTTCTTGTTGTTGGTTTAATTGTATCATTTATTAAACAACTCAATACTTTTAACTCAGACGCAAATCCATAGGTGGTATTATCGTTAGAGGTTAAAACATACAATGGTCTAACCCCGTAGGGGTCTCGTGCAACATATAGTTCTTCTTTATTGCCATCGTATAAGACAAATGCAAAGACACCATCAATCAATTGGAGAAGATAGTCAATGCCATAGTGTTTATATAAATGAATTATGATTTCACAATCGGAATTTGTTTTTGGTTCTATTCCAATATATAAATAAAGTTCTTTATAGTTATAAATTTCGCCATTACAAATAAGTGTGATGTTATCAATGGTCATGGGTTGATTTGATAACGTATCTAGTCCGTTAATGGCTAACCGATGAAACCCTACTATTGTATTTTTATCAATGTATTTTAGTTCCGAATGTTCTGGTCCCCGAAAACGACCTTTTTGAAAGGCAGTCGTAATTGTTTGCTCATCATATGTATCTTTATCGGTGTTTGCATCTGTGTTTGCGTTTGCATTATTTAATAATGAAAAAATACCACACATTTTATAGTAAGTAGTATAGTGTATATATGAAATCATATCAAACTGTTTTTATATGATTTTTTTAATATTAAAAATGACATTATGCTGATATTACGCTGAAATATGCGTTTTAAATAAACAGCCTTGACTTGAAATTCCAATATCATCTATAATAATAGATGGATTTTGATAATTACAATTGGAAAACCAAATCTTAACTATACAAAAGTTTTTTTTGGGGGAAATTGTGATCCCATTAATTGCATGTTTTGCACTAATTTGTTCAGTTAAACTTTCGCCTACCAAACTATATGATAAATTCTTCCAAATTGATACAACATTCTTGTTATTAATTTTATATGAAAAGCAACCACCTTTTATATTTTTCGGGTCTTCCCACATTGGCTTAATACCATCGCGCATAATAAATAACATACAATTTGTTATTGTTTCATTTGGCAATGTTTCAAGTAGCATTATAATTTCTTCTACACTATTAAATGTTAAAATACGAATATAACTTTCAAACGTCCAATTTGTATCGTGTGGTAAATGTGCCCACAACGTCCATTTATCATATAATTTATTCTTGGTAGATACCGTAGTTGTATCCGTCTGTTTTGTTTCCGTATCCATGTTTTTACTGGATATGTGATTTTTGGGTATGGACTGGTCCATATATATAGTATCATATCAATTTTTTTATATCATTTAACTTAAATATTATACATAATTCACAAGTTTATAGTTACAAGTTTATATTCACAAGTTTATAGTTACAAGTTTATATTCACAAGTTTATAGTCTTCATTATCTAACAAAATATAACAAGTCGTTGGAACCATTATATAATTCATATTATGATCTATAAATGTCAACGTGTATTCATCATTATCGGTTATAGATAAATTATGATATTTTTTTAAGACCCATTTTAAAAAAGAACGGTCATATAATAAATTGCCATTTATATTAAATTGTTTATTCCCAAAATCAATGCAATATGTTTTATCTGAATTCTTAATAGAAAGGACAACCATTGTAAACTCAATACATTTTGGTGATGTTACAAAACGATCTTCAGTTATATCGGTTACCTTATTGTAGCGTTTAACACATGATGCATATTTATCATATTTATCCATTTTTTCAATTGGAATATAATGTAAAATAAAATCATAATCTGCCGAAATATCTTTGTTTCTTAGTTTCGTTAGAAATTTATTAAAACTCAACTTTGCTATTTCTTCTCCATCTTTTACAAAAATAAGTTGTTGGTTATTTATAATAAATGACAATGGAATATACTCTTTATATTTATAATAAAAATTAGATAGATAGATTTCGCATCTTGAAATCTTCTCTAAAATAAGCCATCCATAAGTATAACTGTGTTTTTTTACAATTTCATTTATTTTATTGGGGTAAAAATAATCTACTACTTTTTTTGTAATAAACCCTGCAATTGGTATAATAATACTACTCCAATAACACATCATCTTTATTTAGTATATATAAAATTATTTTAAATAATATTATATAAATAATCTATTTTACAATTATACAAATAATTAATTAAAGGTTGCAACACTATTTACAAATTTTCCTACGACATCTCCAACATCTTCATCCTCTTGAATCTTGTAAATATCGCCATTGATTTCACTTGTAGTGTAAAAACTGCCGCGTCCATCAATTTCAACAATAAATACTTCTTCTTCTTCTTCGTCTGCTGCTTCTTCTTCTTCGTCTGCTGCTTCTTCTGCTGCTTCTTCTGCTTCCGCTTCCGCTTCTGCTTCCGCTTCCGCTTCTTCTTCCTCTGCTTCGCTAACCTCCGCTTCCGCTTCCGCTTCCGCTTCCTCTGCTTCGCTAACCTCCGCTTCCGCTTCCGCTTCTTCTTCCGCTTCCGCTTCTTCTGCTTCTTCCGCTTCCGCTTCTTCTTCCTCTGCTTCGCTAACCTCCGCTTCCGCTTCCTCTTCCTCTTCATCTGTTTCCTCTGCTTCTTCTGCTTCGCTTGCTTCTTCGTCTGTTTCTTCTTCGTCTGTTTCCTCTGCTTCTTCGTCTGTTTCCTCTGCTTCTGCTTCGCTTGCTTCTTCGTCTGCTTCGCTTGCTTCTTCGTCTGCTTCCTCTTCTTCTGAACACATTTGATTATGGTCTCCAATATTTATTTCCTTTACGTTTATTTCAACCTCTTTGTAAATATCCGTTTCATTAATAACCGTATTTGAACCATCTTCTTTTTCCTTCACTTCTAACATAATTTTATTTGGGGATTCTTTAATACTTTCGCGGGGTGGTAATTCTTGTTCTTGGTCTTGTTTCGTATTTTTCGTTTCATTTAATTGAAATTTTAATTGTTGATTTTCTTTAATCAACTCTTGAAATTCCGGCATTTCTCTTAAAATAGATTCAATCATTTTCATTTTCTTTCTATTATTTTGCAGAATCTCAAAATAGGGTAACAAATGTTTTTGAACCACATTATAAATCTCATCATTTATGGTATTAATCACATCGGTTAAATCAGCATAAGTCGTCATTTCCTGATAGATTACAGTTATTATTTTATAATAAAGTTCGTTTAATATGATTTAGAAAATACTTTAACTATTTATATTATAAAATAAATAAAATATGAATAACGAACCGCCGACCCAAGAACGAATAGACATGATTCTCCGCCAAACCGATTATACACAAGAAACTGCAGAACAAAAACTAAGTGAGTTTAAGAATGATATGCTAGCGGTTATTAGAGATTATATGAAACCGACGGGTTCTGGGTCTAATTCTTCTATGTCCGTAAATACGCCTACTGATACAAAAGGTTCAAAAAATCAACAAATATATAAAGAGATTAGAGGTATGATGGATAATGCTGCACGTAATTATGAAGAAAGGAAAGCTAAACAATAATGATAATAATAATAATAATAATAATAATAATAATAATCTGATATAAAACAATATAAAATAATATAAAAAATATATCTATTATTTTATAATGGACTACAGTAATGGAATACTTGTATTTGAAACTTTATTAAAAGACAATTTTTTTTTCTCATATGTTAATGATTTTATTCAATCTAAACTATTAAAAACAAAATCATTTGAATCAAAACACATCCCTTCTTTATTATTTATTATATCTACTCTATTAACCACCGATAAAAAATATATTAAATTAATGAAAAACATTAAAACTGTTAACGATTTTAATGATTTATATTATCAAATTAGTGATTATGTTGTAAATAAGATAAATGAAATAATTAAGATAAACGAACTGAATATTACATTTGACTATAAAGATTTTATAGTAACCTATGGGATGTGTCTTAAACTAATATTAATGTATCATCCATATCCAACAAAATAGTGATTAGTATTTAGGTTATAGTATTTAGATTATAGTATTTAGGTTATAGTATTTAGGTTATAGTATTTAAGATACACTATTTAAATTAAAAGTTTCACCAAGTATTTCTGTTTTAGATTGTTTTACTTTACGCCGTAGTTTAAACTTATTGGACGTTGAAATCATAGATACATTTGACATCATATCATCATTGTCTTCATGTAATTCAGGTAATATACGCGATAATGGTTTATCTACAACTAACAATAATCTTTCATTCTTTAATAATTTACGATATTCTTGAATAGAGAGATTTCCGTAATATTTATTTAATGTATAAAATGGATCAGGCGCAGGTTTAATATTCTTTTCGTAATTGTAAATTTTACAATAAATATGGTTTAATAAATGATATCGTTCAAATTTGGTTGAAGTATCAATAGATTCTTTGAATAAAAAAGCACTTGCACATTCAGGGCTACAAAAACATCCATAACAATGATATGTATTATTTAATTCATGTTTGGGTATTAAAATCATTGGATTATCAAAATCACACGTGCACCAAAAACATGCTGGCTTTTTATCACTAATTGTGTTTGTATGCAATTGAAATGTAAGTTCTTTTAGTTTATTCCATAATTGCTGTGTTTCATCAATTTCCTTTATATACAGTTGATCATTATTATTTAAAATTGTAGAAACGATTGAATTGTCAGTTTCGTTTTCCTTTTTATTAGTGTTGTAAGACGTATTTTTATCATTCATTTTATTAAAAGATGTGGTTGATCCATAATCAATAATACTGTATCCTAATTCATTTGATTTTGAATTCTCAAATTGAAATGTATCAACTGCTTGAATATTTGGTTCATATTCTAAAGTTGAAATAAATTTATTTTTATACAAATCTTGTTCCCCGCATTTTAGATGTAAAATAATATTTGGTTCATGAACATTGTTTGTTGGGTTTAATGTATTATTTTGTATTATTTTACCGCCTTTTGGTTTTCTGCCTCGTTTTTTGGGAATTTTTGGTTCCTGTAAATTAGTATTTTCGTTATTGTTGGAAGTTGTTATATTACCACTATTATTAGTTGTGTTATCATTAACCACTATGATATCATTTTCATTATTAATTACATTTGAACTTTGCAATAAGATTTTTTTTTTACTATTACGTGGTTTTCTTGGTTTTTTTTGTTGTTCTTGTTGTTGTTCTGACATTTATCATTATTAACTACTATAATTTAAATCGTTTTATTAAATACTTAAAAAACACGTTGACATATAGTATACTGTATGATATAATAATTTGTAAAAAATATTAACTATTTATAATATAAAAATATGACAAAGCTATTATTTATTATCTTTCAATGTGCAGTTACAAATCTAAACACATGGAATAACTATACCAAAACTAAATTTTTAAATACATTAAAAGAATTAGGAAGTGTCTATACTTATCCAGATAAAACACATCATCTTTGGCATTATGATAAATCTAATCCAGAATATAAAGAGTTTGATTCAGATATAGACATTGATTTATCTTATGTTAGACCTAATACACATATTAGACCTAATACACCTATTAAACTTGTATATGATGCGATAAAAACTAAATATAAAAATATTGAGGATTATAATTTTATACCTATTGGTTGGTCGGCAGGTTGTTATATAGCATTGTATTTTGCACAAGTCTATTCAACGCAATGTATTCATGTTATTTTGTTGGAGTCTGCTTTAGGGGCGACGAATAATATGAAACTAAGAATTAAAGTTGTTGATGATAGTATATATCCAATTACAAATGCAAAATATAAAAAAATGCTTCAAGAATGGAAGACAACTCAAACAGAGGGGGAAGATGCCTATAACATAAATACTCTAAATAATTATATTCGGTCGTTGTTTAGTTCACGCCATTTAAATCTAGAATTACCGGTGCCTACCTTAGCATGTGTTACTATTCCAGAACCAGCGAAAGAGGACTGCGTTGATACGACGACTAAAAAAGGAGATACATTTAGTATAATCAGTTGTGTCAACTGCCCTATCTCTAGAGTGATAGGTTGACTAATTTAATTATGCATTATTATGCATTATTCTGTTTTATTGGTATTCAGCGAATGATAGCATTTTCTACACACCGGAATATAACAATCGGATCCAATCACTTCTATATCACGTTCATTACTTAAACGATGACTGAATATTGCTGGTCTTTTTTTACAATTACTACAAAAGGAATGCAACAATACGACATTATCACTAATACTCTCTAAATCTAACCAGTTTCCGAATTTATTACGCATAAAATCACAATTCAGCCCACAGACATAGACATTTTTTTGATAGTGTTCAACGGCAATCGTAACCCATTTAACAATATCATCAAAGAATTGACCTTCATTAATTAAAATTGCATTTGAATCATTGAACTTTTTATGATTTTCATTTTCAGATGACAATTTATATGTTTCATCGTCGCCGGTTAATAATGGAACAACATCGTTCAAGTGTAATGCCTTTATACACGGAATCATTACTTTATCATGAGATGAAAGAAATTCGTCAGAGTAACGATTATCTTTTTCATAATTAATAACCATTGTTTCAATACCACAAAACTTATACTTCTTATATATGTCTAATAGACGTGTTGTTTTACCAGAAAACATCGGTCCTTTAATAATTTCCAAGTAACCACTATCATTGTATGGTTCCATATTTACAGGCATTTAATTATATTATTTATTTATATTTATATTTCAATTTTTATATAAATAGAAGTAGAGAATGATAACTAAGACTATAGCATGAATACTAATACCATACCTAATACCATACCTAATACTATACCTAATACTATACCTTGGGTAGAAAAATATAGACCAACTAATTTAAATGATATAGTATTAGATCCCTTTAATAATGTTATTATATCTCGTATGATTGAAACCAATTATTTTCCCAATATATTAATGTATGGTCCACCTGGCACTGGTAAAACAACAACTATTATAAATTTAATAAATAGTTATCAACTAAAACACAATGAAGAAAACAAAGGATTAATGATTCATTTAAATGCTTCTGATGAAAGAGGAATTGATATTATACGTAGTCAAATTTATCAGTTTGTTAATTCTAATTCCTTATTTTATAAAGGAACCAAATTCGTTATATTGGATGAAGTGGATTACATGACAAAAAACGCTCAACAAGCACTTAAATATTTGTTACACGGGTTCAATACAAATGTTCGTTTTTGTTTAATTTGTAATTACATTAGTCGTATAGACGAATCCTTGCAAAATGAATTTATGCGTATACGGTTTAATCAATTACCTGAAAACAAAATTATTGATTTTTTAAAAATAGTCATAAGCAAAGAAAGCTTAGATATATCAACCGAAAAATTAAAATCTATCCAAAAAATGTTTAAATCTGATATTAGAAGTATGATAAATTATATACAAGCAAATCAATATGATATACAAACCAATGATGTTATTAACGACAATGTATGGATTAAATTAACCACTATTCTGAGAGATGTTAATAAATATAATAAAGCTAATTTATTTATTCATAAAATTATAGCTGATTATAAATGCGATATAAAAAATATAATAAAGGATTATTTTAATTATATTATTCACAATGAACCTGAAATTGTTACTTACTCGTTTTTTAAATTTACTGAATTTATTACACATCTAAATGAAAACAATAGTGATAATATTATCTCATATTTTGTGCCAAAATTACATGGTTTTTTAAGTATTAAATAGTTAATTATTATCACATTTAATTATTATGAAGTGTATTGATATTTTATTGGACTATCCCCTAAACGCTTGTTTAACCGCATTTTCCATACACTTGGAGGAGAGTTTTGGGTAGGATCAAAACAATTATTCTTAATACTATATTCTTGATTTTGATTCATTATATTCTTTGAAATTTCAATAGGTATTGCAATTGATAATGGATGTGATATATATTTCATATTATTCATCCTTCTCTTTATATTTATATTTAATTAGAAAATAAATTGAAATAGAACCACTTAAAGAAAGTATATGCATTATACTAACTGGAATGGATGATATTGAAAATGCATGGTCAACCTTTTGCAATGACGATTGTGTCAATATTAATTCTCCTGCAGGAGAAACGTCATCTCACTTAGATACAGTTACTAGTAAACTTCCTAAATCTAATAACACTACCAACAGTGAAACTATATGTTCTCCTTTAAACATTTCAACAAAAACAAAAATTTCGTATTTAAATTATCAAATTCCATTAAGTGATGTCTTTTGGAAAATTCCTATTATAAATTATTATGACCCCACAAATGGAGTTATTAAAAAACAAATGAAATTTAATTCAAGCATGCCCGAGGAAGTTGATGAAATTATAAAGAATAAAAAAAAATACACCCATGTAGATGATTATATTATTAGTCAAGTCACTAATACCGATGGACGAAATAAATTCAAAGATATACGAAAAATAAGCATTGGTATTTGCAAAAAAGACATTATTAGCTATCGTTCTAAAAAAAAAAGTGCATTTTACAATTGCTTTGTGGTTATCCTACGATTATTACACAATGATATTTATAAAGAAGTTCACGTCAAGGTGTTTAATACAGGGAAATTAGAAATTCCGGGTATTCAAGATTCAACGATTTTAAATAAAACATTACAGCTTCTCGTAGACATTTTAACGCCTTTTATTAAAACCGAGCAAGATAAACCTCTTGCATTTTTAGACGACAAAACCGAAACAGTGATGATTAATTCAAATTTTAATTGTGGTTACTATATTAACCGCGAAAATATGTATAAACTTCTTAAATACAAATATCTGATTAATAGTAATTTTGATTCTTGTTCTTATCCGGGCATTCAGTGTGAATTTTATTACAATGACGAAAATGAGTTTCATATGCAAACTGGCACTCAACCATTATGCGATAAAAAATTAAAATCAGATAAAACTCCATATACACCCACTACTGTAAAAGTGTCATTTATGATATTCAGAACAGGCAGTGTTCTCATTGTTGGTAAATGTTCGGAGAACATATTATACAATATATATAAATTCTTGTGTAATATTTTCATTAAGAATAAAGAGGAAATTAAAGCATATGATATTACCCCACCAGCGGATGGTGGTGCAATGGGAGAAATAAAACGTGAACACCCACGAAAAATTCGCAGGAAAACAATTTATGTAGATACTTAAAAATGTTAATCATTATGAAATCAACCATTTAATATATTTTTTAATTGGTTCATTGTGTAATCTTACATAATAGTCAGGTCTTATTTTTTTTTGATAGATGTGTTCAATCGTTAATGGTAGGTGTTTATAATATTTCACATACACTTGAATATAACGATAGATGTATTGGTTGCATTTATCTAACTCTGTAGTGTGATCTGGAAAATGATTAATAAACATAATAATATTTGATAATTGTTCTGTAAATCTCTCTTCGCGTTTGTTTATAATTTCTGTATTATTATTGTCATTGTTGTTGTCATTGTTATTTGCATCTATATATATATCAAACGCAAATTCCATTAACTTGTCTGGTATCATTGAATTATATCCATCCAGTGTGAGTATTTCAAACATATCTCTGTGAATTATTAATAAATGTTCAAAGTTTTTTATTTTTTTTACGGTAGTATCATCTATGGTTGATCCATTTTTAGGTTGAAGATCATTCATTGTTATATGGGCTATTGTTTTTTTTAAAACAAATACAGTCGCATTCACCGATGAAATGTTTATATCGTTCATACTGTTTTCTTCCATTTGTTCTATGAATTCCGTATAATAGACAATACCTTTTTTTGTATTTTCTATTGCTTCATTTATGTCTAACTTTTCTCTCAGTGTTATTTTAAAAATATGTGTTAGAGTTGAAAAGCCGTGTTGTAATAAATACATAGAATCATTATCTTTTTTTTTAAACTTTTCACTAGATGTATAATGTAATAAATAATCGGTCATTGTATTCACATAGTCTCTATATATATTCCATGAAGATTCCATATAATTTATATACTATTAAAATATTAATAAAAAATATATATTTTAATATGTTAAAAAGTATTTAAAGATTTTAAAACCGTTAATATATATATGTCGGATAAACCTACTTTTACTTCACCAAGCAATCAATGCTTGCAACATATTGTGAAAATTGCGGTTGTTGATGATAAACCGATCATGTTTGATTACTGGGCACCCTCTCAACAGAATAAAGTGCTTATTGGTGTTCGTGAAAATGGAGAGAAGTTGCTTGTTAAGAGTGAAGATGAATATACGTCTCCGATTGAAAAAATTTACAAGGTGGAAGGTGAATACATTATTATGACTGAAAACTCGCTTTATGTGGTTAGCGCGTCTATTCAAACCAAACGAATTTCGTAAATATAGTTTCCTTATATTATATAATAGTTTCTTTGTATGAAAATTATTATATGATAAATATGTAATATGGTTATGAAATCTACGGTTAAGAATTCTACTGTATATAGTTTTAGTATTTTACTTTATTTTATAGTCGCATATATGCTTATTGATTCGGGTTCTGCGAAAGGGCGTTTACCTTCGTTATTGACCCGTGTTATCTTATATTGGATGGTATTTGAGATTTTTATTGGGTTGTTTGAGTTGGTTCTCTTTTTTAAACATCGTTACATTGTGTCATTGCCATTACTTGACAGTCGTAAAGAGAATTTCTGGTATAGAGAGATTCCTCTCCATAGCATAGTAGAATCAAAATTTTGGAGTAAGGGGTGGCGTGAATATGGTGATTTTTGCGATACACGTTACACCAAACCAACGAATATAGTGCATTATATTGAATTCATACATGCAATAAGTGGGTTTATTTACATCTATGTTCTCTACTATTTTTTTCGCTATCATACACTTCATACGTCGTTTATTGGAAAACTAATGGTTTCTATTTCAAGTATACATTTATTATTCACGCTCGTTTATTTCATTACGTTTTACCTCCATTTAACTAAAAATCCAATTAAACAAGGCATGAAATTTTGGTCATATTTATTATTAAATGGGTTATGGATTATAATGCCTCTTCTTGTGTTGGTTAAAGGTATTATGATTTTACGTGATAAAAAAAATATAAATGATGATTCAAAATTATAATATAAACATTACGTGTGATAATAGTATAGTATCGTTGTTATAAATGATTTGTATTGTTCTTGCATCAATTATTGTGATTGGATTAGTATACTGTTATTATTATGATGAGCATGATGGTGATTATAATGCTTATAATTACGATGATGAACACAATTCGTAGACGTAGTCATATATATATTTAATCACGCATCGCATATTGCATTGTGCATTCGCGAGCATTGGCATCGTGTTTTGCCTTGTCTTTTATCAAGAGGTCGGCAATTTCATAAACAAGTGGATCATTGGGATTTGGATCATCTATTAAAGAACAAATACTCAATAATGCTTTACTAAGCGTAAGGGCTGGACTCCAATTGTCTTTTAAAATGTCCAAACAGATAGACCCATTTGAATTAATATTACAGTGATAAATTTTGGTAAGAAAGGTAATACGCGGCGACCGAAAGGGATAATCGTCTTGCAATACAATGCTTAATTTAAATACACCGCCTTCATAGGGACTGCCGATTGGACCCAGAATTGTCGCGTGCCAATGAAATAAATCATTTGGATTAATTAATCCCGCCGAACAATTTTCGGGGGGAGTCAATTCTAATTCTTTTAATTCTCTCTTCAAACGTTTTAGGGTTGCCATTTTATCTTCTTATTGATTAAACTATATAGCGTTATAACTTTATATATATTTTTTATCTTTATTTTTATAAAATACAGATAAAATTGAATTTAGATTATAAATAGGTAGATAGATTAAAAACACCCACACCGAACCAATCAATCAATATGATTTCTATTAGTTCCATTAAAAATTTTGCAATGATGAATTTGGTCATTAATGAAGCAAAGTTAAACCAATATGCACATCTCGCCAAAGTAAACGTCGCTGAATTGCCGCCAGAACATCAGTTGGCCTATTCGCTCGCTATACACAGTTTAACTTCAGGTCAATGCAATGAACCTTATGAACGCTTACTCTCGGACGTATTAGGTGTAGTGAACCTAGAACAAAAACACGGATGGGATGGTGTTGATTGTTTGGAAAACACGCAAGAAGTATACGAATATAAACCAAGTTCAAACACACTGGCGCCCTCCGCTACCATTAACGACGACAGCGTCGCAAAAATTGAAAAATGCGAACACTTAGCAGTTGAAGGGAAAAAGGGTTGGCTCATTCTGGCGGGCATTGATAAAGACAACTTCAACTTTAAGGTGATTTACAAATTTCCGCTGGACATTTATACGGCTGATAGAAAACACTATTTGCAGTCCACGATAGAAAAGAATAAAGAAAAAACCAAACAAACGCGTATCACGTATGGCATTAATGTAAAAAAATCTATAACCTTGTGCGAAACATTAGACGTGCCTTATTA
>Ga0114974_10000234_pt1 | contig 48795 bp, 52 predicted proteins | sample S_130206_EF_Meta_FD_87318 | JGI IMG/M metagenome (GOLD analysis project Ga0114974, IMG submission 87318) | Freshwater microbial communities from Lake Simoncouche, Canada to study carbon cycling - S_130206_EF_MetaG | ecosystem: Environmental > Aquatic > Freshwater > Lake | place: Lake...
ATCCTGGGGCTGTAGCCGGTCCCAAGGGTATGGCTGTTCGCCATTTAAAGTGGTACGTGAGCTGGGTTTAGAACGTCGTGAGACAGTTCGGTCCCTATCTGCCGTGGGTGTTCGAAACTTGAGAAGACTTTTTCCTAGTACGAGAGGACCGGAAAGAACGTATCTCTGGTGGATCGGTTGTCACGCCAGTGGCATAGCCGAGTAGCTAAATACGGACGAGATAACCGCTGAAAGCATCTAAGCGGGAAACTCACTTCAAAACTAGGTTTCGCTTGAGAGCCGGGGAAGACTACCCCGTCGATAGGCCAGGTGTGTAAGCGCAGCAATGCGTTGAGCTTACTGGTACTAATTGCTCGATTGGCTTGATCGCAAGCAGCACCGTTCCATGTCTGGAAACAAAGCCAGGCATGTCTAATGAAATTATTGGTCGCCAAGTGTCGTATTATACTCGTGCAATCCGCGTGAAGCGGATTTGACTTCTGTTCTTCGCCGACCTGGTGGTCATAGCGAAGGAATTCTACCCGATCCCATTCCGAACTCGGCCGTCAAAGCCTTCTGCGTCCATGGTACTGCGGCTCAAGCCGCGGGAGAGTAGAACGCCGCCAGGTCTGCCAAGAACAGAAGTAAGAGAACCCGCCCGAACAATTCAAAAAAAGCCCCGGCTTGCGAGAAATCGCACGCCGGGGCTTTTTGTTTTTCAGCGCTCAAGCAGGGCGCCAAGATCCGGCCCGAACAGCTTTTCCAGCATGAAATCCGGCAGCAGATGCTGCGGGAAGCTCTTGGACATGTTGTCCGTGCGCAGGACGTGCAGGCAAATCCCCTCGCGATCGGCGAAATGATCGAACCTGCAGCCTTTGTGAATCGCGTCGGCGACGAAGCCATAGTCCGACGCGTATTCCACCGGCGGGAAGGGCGCGGTCTGCCACGCGGATTTCCTGAAGACATAGCTGAAGCCATAGCCCAGGTAATTGTTCTTCATGTTGTCCGGCGGGACCGCGTTGACGAATCCCTGCAGGGCTTTCTCCGGCCCGAAGGTGAAGTGCAGGCCCAGCGTGTCGGCGGTGTCCCAATAGCCCAGGCGTTTCAGCTGCGCCGAATAGACGAACCAGGCGGACAGCTTGGTGATGTCGGCGCCCGATGATTCCAGCCGCGCCAGCATGGTGGCCAGATACAGCGGCGCGTAATAATCGTCATCGTCGAACTGGGCGATCACCGGCGCGGTGCTGCGCTCGCACAGCCAGTTGCGCTTGGCGCTGACCAGCATGCGGTCCTTCTTGTGGGTGTAGCGGATGCGCGGGTCGGACAGCGCCGCGAAATAGGGCGACGGCTCCGGGCTGTCGTCCAGGATCAGCCATTCAAAATCCTGCACCGTCTGCGCCAGCACTATTCTGTGCTGCGCCTGGAGCAGATCGTGACGGTTGAAGGTCGGGGTGACGATGGAAACGACGGGAGCCATGGGGCTCACCTTAATCGTTTCGGGCCTGGCGGATCAGCCCCTTGGTGATAAAGCCGCTGATGGCATAGGTGCGGGAGCCGAACTGGCCGGAAGGGATGTCCCAGACCCGGACCTGGCTCCAGTCGTTGTTGGCGCTGACGTCCAGCACCGGGGTGGCGAGATCGACTTCGCGCTTGTTCTGCCAGTTGGCGTGATCGACGATGATTTCGCGGGGCGAGACGATTTCGGTCACCACCGCGACATGGCCGCGCTTCAGCCGCTTGGAACCGGAAAACACCATCACCGCTTCTTCAACCGGGTGCGAGGCGCGGGCATAGAGGTTGCGGGCCCGTTCCCACCACTGCTTGGCGTCGCCGAACACGGCTAGGCCAGAGCGCATGCGGGCATATTCCACGCAGAACACCTTCTTGAGCGAGCGGTCGACCCGCGGAGTCTCGCGCACCAGCGCCGGCACTTCGGGCGCGTTGACGGCGGCGACGGCTGTCACCGGCGCCGCGGGCTCGATGCTGCGGGCGGTCACTTCACGCGCTGCGGGCACCTTGCCTTCGGCAAAGGGGACCGGATCGGTGGGATTGTTGGCCTGGTCGCCGCCAAAGCCCAGGAAGGAAACCGCTTCCCGGGCGAGGTCGGTGACCTGGGTGGTGACTTTGCTGGTGAGGTCGATGAGCTGGTTTTCCACGGGCGTCGCCTTTGCCGGCGCGGCGGCCAGCAAGGCACCGGCCGCGATCAGGCTCCGTAAACCGTGATGAAATTTCGACACCCGCACCCCAAACTGTTTTGTCTCGCCGCTTTGCGGCGGTGGTCTTTGGTGCGGATTTGCCCCCGACAGCCTCGGCCCAAGGCGGACTAGACCAAGACTTGCCGCTGTCACAAAGACGTTTCCTTGCCACGGTTGCGTGGCATTTGGGCAACATTAAATCATTGGAATCACTGGGTTTTTAGGTGTTATTGCAGCGCAGCACCATGGCCGTGGCGATCCTGCCGCCAATGCCCGCCCGCGGAATTTAAGCATACCACCCGTTGTGCTTGCCGCTTCTGCACAAAAATAGCTTAATCGAATGGCGAAAATTCTTCCGATCCAAAGGGGCAGGGCAATGGCGGACATGAACGACAAGAATGACGGCGCGATCTTCATCGGCGCCGGCGTGGAGCTGAAGGGCAAAGTCAGCGTGCCGGGCTGCGCCTCGGTGGACGGAAAATTCGAAGCCGTGCTGAAGGCCAAGAGCCTGATCGTCGGCCAGTCGGGTCATGTCACCGGCCAGATCAGCGTCGATACCGCCGAAATCCGCGGCACGGTCGCCGATCACCTGGTGGTGCAGTCCAACCTGATCCTGCGCTCCACCGGCAGCCTGGCCGGCACGATCGAGAAAATCACCCGCGCGTCCGCGTCGGAGAGCGAGCACAAGGTTGTTCCGCTCCACGCCGGCGAATAAGACCGGCTGATCATTAAAATTTCCGGACAAGGAAATCCAAGCCGGTGAAATACGATTATTCGTCCCTCGTGGTGCCGCAGCGCGAGGAAGAGCTTGCGAAATTCGACTGGGAAAACTTCCTTCCTAGCAAGATCACCCGCGGCAAGCGCTGTTTTTCCATCGTGGACGAAGGCACCGGCATTGAAGGCAAGCTGATCGCCCGCACCGCCTTCATTCACGGCGAAGTGCAGGGGCTGGTTTTCGCCGAGCATGTCACGGTGGAAAAAACCGGCATCGTGAATGGCGTGATTTTCTGCCGGACCTTGTGCATCCTGGGCAACGTCAAGGCCGATGTGGTCTGCGACAATGTTTTCATCCGCGACGGCGGGCTGATGTCGGGGGCGCTGAAATACAAGACGTTGAAGATCGAGTCCGACGCCGCCATCGCCGGCAAGTTCGAGCGCCGATCCCTGCTGGGCGGCATCACCCAGACCGGCTGGGCCGCGGAAACCGCGCTGGCCGGCATTTAAAGCCACTTTGCAAAGAAAAAGCCGCCCGGGAGACCGGGCGGCTTTTTGCCTTGAATACGCGGTTACTTCGCGGCGGTCACAACCGCCAACGACTTGTCGACATGTTCGACCGGGGTCAGCTTGTCCAACGTGGAGGACATGGTGGCCAGAATTTTGCCATTCTTGCCGACCACATAGGTGACGCGCTCGATGATGGCGTGGGTGAGGTCGTTGCCCTTGTTGTCCTTGGCGCCGGGGCCGGGCTGGCGAATGGTCAGGTCATAGGACTTGGCGATCTTGGTATCGGCATCCGAAGCGACCGGGAATTTTCCGGCGCAGAAAGCCGGGTCTGCCGAGAATTTGTGCAGCCGGTCCAGCGTGTCGCCGGAGACGCCGATGATGGAGGCGCCGGCGGCGGCGAACTTGTCGGACTGTTCGGCGAAGGTATGGGCTTCCAGGTCGCAGCCGCCGGTGAAGGCGGATGGATAGAAATAGACCACCACCGGGCCCGTCTTCAGCGCATCCTTCATCTTGAAGGTGAAGTCCTTGCCGCCCAGGCTGCCGGCGGCGGAAAAATCGGGGGCGGCGTCGCCGACCTTGAGGGCGGCGAGAGCGGGGCTGGCTGAGAAGGCCGCCGCCAGGAAACCAATCAGAATATGTCTTTTCATGGCAATGGTCCTTTGGGATGCGGACCGAACGCTAGCAGAGGCCCCGCCGGTGTGAAAGTGACGTTGAAGCGAGGGCGCGCCGCGACTAGCCTGATGGCCGTCTTCCATTGGGGCGAAAATTGGGCGTATCGGCGCTGGAACACATCACCATCCGTTGCGCGCAATTGCAGCGGACCCGCGATTTCTATGTCGAATTGCTGGGGCTGGAAGAGGGCGCGCGCCCAGCTTTCCCTTTCCGCGGATACTGGCTCTATCTGGGCGGGATACCGGTGGTGCATCTGGTGGAGGCGTCGGACAAGGCCAGCGCCTGGGGCGGAGAAATCGTCATTGCGCGGCTTGGCGAAGGCACCGGCTGTTTCGACCATGTCGCCTTTCGGGGCGACGATGGCGCGGCCATGAAGGCGCGTCTGGACCGGGCCGGGATCACCTACAAGGAGCGGGCCGTGCCGGGCGGGGCGATCTCCCAGCTGTTCATTCCCGATCCCGAAGGCGTGCTGGTCGAGATCAATTTCCGCAACGACTAGCGCTTCAGGTCCGAAACGGCCTTCAGCGTCCTGCTGACATGGCCTTCGGGATCCATGTCGCTATGGGCAAAGGCGATCCTGCCATCCTGCGACACGACATAGGATGTGCGGCTGGCCATGCCGGTGAGAAAGCCGAAAGAGGCGTCATAGCTTTTCATCACCTTGCGGTCCTTGTCTGCGGCGACGGGAAACTTGCTCTGGCATTCGCTGACCGAGAACTTGTTCAGGGTGGCGATATCGTCGCTGCTGATGCCGATGACGCTGGCGCCGCGCGCCCGGTATTGCGGCATCGCCTCGGCGAAATCATGCGCCTCGATGGTGCAGCCCTTGGTGAAGGCGGCGGGATAGAAATAGACCACCACCGGGCCCTTCTTCAGCGCCTCGGCCATGTGAAAGGTGAATTCCTTGCCCCCAAGAGTGGCGGGAATGGTGAAGTCGGGCGCCTTGTCGCCGGGCTTGAGGGCGGCCAGCGCGGGCGCCGCCGAGGCCAGCAGGAATGCGGCAATCAATGTCTTCAGCATCGGATCGTCTCTGTTAGCCTCTCTCCTGTATACGCCTGCCACGGGTGAGCAGATCAGTCCCCGGCGCGAACGGCAAAGGGCTTCCAGAGCGATTTTGACGGCATTGGCGGCCGGGATTATTCTGCAGGGGCTTGGACTGCCGGGGGCCGGATACCAGTGCAACGCATCATTATTTCATGGTGCGATGGGGGAGATATTTCATGAAGAATTGGACGAGGGCGTTTGCCCTTCTCGCCGCCGCGGCACTTGGCGCCTGCACCACCGTCAATACCACCGCGCCGGGTGCGGTCGGCATTGTGCGGGAACAGAGCTTCCTGGTGTCGGCAGAGGCCGTGCAGAATGCCGCCGGCCAATCCTATGCCAAGACCCTGACCGATGGCCGTGCCAAGGGCGTGGTCAACAACAAGCCGGTGATGCTGGCGCGGGTACAGACTGTCTCGCGGCGCCTGATCGCGCAGGTCGGCGCTTTTCGCCCCGATGCCCCCAGCTGGAATTGGGAAATCAATGTGATGGACACGCCGGAGATCAATGCCTGGTGCATGGCCGGCGGCAAGATCATGGTCTATTCGGGACTGATCGACAAATTGCAGCCCAGCGATGCCGAGCTGGCCGCCTTGCTGGGCCATGAGATTGCCCATGCGCTGCGCGAACATACCCGCGAAGCGGTGTCGCGTTCGGTTGGCCAGCAACTGGTGCTGACAGGCCTGGCGGCGGCGACCGGCGCCAGCCAATCCACTGTGCAGATCGCCAATGCGGTGGCGCAGGTTACCTACAGCTTGCCGCATGGCCGCGAGCAGGAAACCGAAGCCGACCGCATGGGACTGGAACTGATGGCGCGTGCGGGATACGAGCCGCGCGCCGCCGTGACGTTTTTCCAGAAACTGGCGCGCGCATCGCCCAGCAAGGGGCCTTCCTGGCTCAGCACCCATCCGCAAAGCGAGGCGCGTGCCGCCGACCTGCAAGCCTATATTGCGCGGGTCGAGCCGCTCTACAAGGCCAGCGCCAAGCCGTAGCGCGGCGCCAGTCTTTCCTCGTCAGTCTTCGCCAGCCTGGCGCCGCCTGATGTCGGTGTAGGGCGTGCCGTCGGTGTGGGTGTACATCGCGGGCTTGCCGCCGGCCGGATAGACCAGGTCGATGCCGGGATAGACGACGCGGTCGGTATCGTTGCGGGTGCCGACTTCCAGCAGCAGGGCGTCGGCGTCGCTGCGGTTCTGCAGATGATGGCCGTCATCCTCGCCGCACTTGAAACCGGCGCAGTCGCCCGCCTTCAGGATTTCCTCGCCCGCATTGGTGACCAGAACCACTTCGCCTTCCAGCACATAGACGAATTCGTCCTGGGTCATGTGGGCGTGGCGCTGGCTGGACCAGACGCCCGGCTTCAGGCGCAGCAGGTTGACGCCATACTGGGTCAGGCCCGCGACATCGCCCAGGCGGCGGCGCTCGCGCGCCAGGCAGGGCTGGTCATAGGGCGGGGGGTACATAGTGCCGGTCTGGACCGGCAGCGTCCTGGGATCGATGCGCTTGGACATTGTGCCTCTCAAAATGAAAACGGCCCGCAAGCTTAGTGCGGGCCGTTTGTCCAAAGCTATGCCGTTTTGACGTTAGTCCTTCGCGCGCTCAACATAGGCGCCGTCTTCGGTCATCACCACGATGCGGGTGCCGGCCACGATATGGGTGGGCACCATGGTGCGCACGCCGTTGGACAGGACCGCGGGCTTGAACGAGCCGGACGCGGTCTGGCCCTTCATCACCGGCTCGGTCTCCACCACTTCGAAAGTGGCGCGCTGGGGAATTTCGATGGAGATGGCGTTGCCTTCGAACATCTGCAGCTGCACGTCCATGTTTTCGGTCAGGTAGGGGGCGTAGTCGCCCACCACATCGCCCGAGACATGGATCTGGTCGAAGGTCTGGGGCTGCATGAACACATACTGCTCGCCGTCCTGGTACAGGTACTGGAAGTTCATGTGCTCGACGAAGGCTTTTTCGATGCTGTCGGTGGTGCGCAGGCGCTCGACGGTCTTCACCCCGTCGCTGATGCGGCGCATTTCCAGATGGGTGACGGGCGTGCCCTTGCCGGGATGGATATTCTCGGCGGTGATGACCAGATAGAGCTTGCCATCCTTTTCGATGACATTGCCTTTGCGCACGGAGCTGGCGATAACCGAAACCACGGGAAACCTCACAAATTCGGACTTAAACGGATTGGCGGACCGGGCTATAGCAGGGGGGATGTAAGAGGTCAAAATGGCCTGGTGGGACGCCCAGAATCACGCCGACCGGCGGCCCCTGCTGCTCAAGCGGGGCCGGCTGAAGACGGCTATCCGCGGGCATTTCGAGGCTGCGGGTTTCACCGAAGTGGAGTGCGGCGCGCTGGTGGTTTCCCCCGGCAACGAAACCCATCTGCATGCCTTCGAGACGGCATGGACGGGGCCGGACCGGGCCAGCCGTCCCCTCTATCTGCACACCTCGCCGGAATTCGCCGCCAAGAAACTGCTGGCGGCGGGGGAGACGCGGATTTTCGATTTCGCCCGCGTCTTTCGCAACCATGAGCGCGGCCGGCTGCATGCTCCCGAATTCACCATGCTGGAATGGTACCGGGCGGGCGAAGACTATGAGGCGGTGATCGCCGACAGCATCACGGTGATGCGGCTGGCCGCCGACGTCGCTGAGGCCGAGGCGTTTATCCATCGCGGCGTGGCGTGCGACCCGCGCGCCGAAGCCGGCCGGCTGACGGTGGCCCAGGCCTTCACCCATCATGCCGGCATCGATCTGCTGGCGACCCTGTCGCCGCAAGGCGAGGGCGATGGCGATGCCCTGCGCTCACGGGCGCGGCGCGGCGGCATCGATGTTTCCGACGACGATGACTGGTCGGACATGTTCGCCAAGATACTGACCTTGCGGGTGGAGCCGCGGCTGGGGATCGAGCGGCCCTGCATTCTGTACGAATATCCGGTGTGCGAGGCGGCGCTGGCGCGGGTTTCACCGCGCGACGCCCGGGTGGCGGAGCGCTTCGAGCTCTATGCCTGCGGCGTGGAACTGGCCAACGGCTTTGGCGAGCTGACCGATCCGGCGGCCCAGCGCGCCAGGTTCGAAAAGGAAATGGACAAGAAGAGCCGCGTCTATCTCAAGCGCTATCCGCTGGATGAGGAATTCCTCCAGGCACTGGCCCACATGCCGCCCGCCAGCGGCGTGGCGCTGGGCTTCGACCGGCTGGTCATGCTGGCGACCGGCGCGCCGAATATCGACTCTGTTTTGTGGACGCCGCTGGCTTAGCGCTGCACGGTCATTTTGGTAACCCGCCCGACACTGGTATCGCCGGAATAAATGTTGCCCGCTCTGTCCCAGGCCATGTAGGTGGATTCGACGAACTGGCCGGTTCCCAGCCCGGAACCGTTGCCGACCGCCTCCAGCACATTGCCATTGCGGTCCAGCTTCAAGAGCTGGCCGTCACGCCCGCTGGAAACCCACAGATCGCCCTTGGGATCGAAAGCCACCGCCGACATCAGGTTGCGCATCTGGATGGTGCGCTTGTGCTTGCCGTCCCTGCCATAGACCACCAGGCGGTATTCCTCGCGGTCGCCGATCCACACATCGCCTTTTTTCGGGTCCACGGCGATGCCATGGGCGCTGCCGAATTTTCCCGGACCGATCTGGTTGCCGTACCACTGGTTGATGAACCTGCCGTTCCTGTCCAGGTGCAGGATGCGCGCCGCCCCGACCATATTGTCCGGCGCCAGGCCCACATCGTTGGGGCTTTCATTGCCATGACCCTGGGCGATGAAGACATCGCCATTGGCGGCGAAGGCGACATCCAGCGGCTGCCACAACAGTCTTTTGCCGGTGGATTCGTTCCAGTCGCCGCGCTTGCCGCGTACCCCCAGGGTCATCAGCAATTCTCCCTGAGGGCTGAGTTTCAGGACGATCCCGCCATTGGCGTCGCTGATCCAGACATTGTCCTGCGGGTCGACCTTGATGGTATGGCCCTTTTCCAGCGCGCCGATCACGGCGTTGGGTATGGTGCGAACCAGTTTGGCGTCGGGGCCGAACTGGAACAGCTGCGGCTGGCCCGGCACGGCGCGCTGCAGCACCCAGACGTTGCCCTTGCTGTCGATGCCGACGCCGGTGGCGCCGCCGCCCACCGGCAGGTTGAAGGGATAGGAATAGGAAACGCTGCCCGTCTGCCACAAGACGCGCCTGAGCTGTTCGCGGGTGGGCCCCAGCCGGTTGTCGCAGAGCGGCGAGCGCGCACAGGGCGGCACGCTGGAGGGCGGCAGCTTGGCCAGATCGACCACGCAGCGGGGCGACAGCCTTGCCTTGTTCTCGGTCAGGCAGGCGCGCGCCGAGTAAAGCCCGGACCGGCCCTGGCAGATCTTATCAATGTCGCCGGAACAGCCCGCCAGCACACTAAGGGGCGAACTGCCGGGGGGCAGCACCTTGCCGCCCGGCGCCACCGGGGCCCGGCCACCGGTGTCGGGATGGGTGCCAGCCAGGCGCCAGCCGGGAGACTGGGCCAGGGCGGGGGACAAAAGCGCAGCCGCCAGGATACTGAGCGCCGCAAGGACGGTGGATTTCATGCAGGCCTTCCGCGATTTTTCCCAACCATGGCGGGGCAGGGGCAAGGGCGCAACAGGGCGGTCCGTGCATGGGTGATGTCCTTCGAAAAAGGCTGGTCAAATGCGGGCCAGCGCGTAGGTTTGCCGCGCCATGACTCAGACGACGGCCCAGAAGATCGCCCATGACACCAGCTTCACGGTGCTGACGGCGATCGGCTTCTGCCACCTGCTCAACGACATGATGCAGTCGCTGCTGCCGGCGATCTATCCCACCCTGAAAGACCAGTTCCATCTCAGCTTCGCGCAGATCGGGTTGGTGACCCTGGCGTTTCAGTGCACCGCCTCGCTGCTGCAGCCGATGGTGGGTTATTTCGCCGACCTCAGGCCGATGCCCTATTCGCTGGCGCTGGGCATGGTCTCGACCCTGATCGGTTTGCTGGTGCTGGCGGTGGCGCCAAATTATGCGGTGATCCTGATCGCCGCCATTATGGTGGGGCTGGGCTCGGCGGTGTTTCATCCCGAAGCCAGCCTGGTGGCGCGCATGGCGTCAGGCGGACGTTACGGACTGGCGCAATCGGTGTTCCAGGTCGGCGGCAATACCGGCCAGGCGATCAGCCCGCTGATCGCCGCGCTGCTGGTGGCGACCTACGGCCAGCGCAGCATCGTCTGGTATGCCGGGCTGGCGCTGCTGGGGATCGTCATCCTGTTTCAGGTCGGCACCTGGTACAAGCATCACGGGCTGGCGCGCATCAGGAGCCATGTCCATGTCAAGCATCCCGAACTGTCGCGGGGCAAGGTGATGCAAGCACTGTGCATCCTGCTGGCGCTGGTCTTTTCCAAGTTCATCTATCTGTCCTGCATCGGCAGCTATTACACATTCTACCTGATCGAGAAGTTCGGCGTGTCGGTGCAGAGCGCCCAGGTGCATCTGTTCTTCTTCCTGGGCGCCATCGCGGCGGGCACCTTGCTGGGTGGCATATTGGGCGACCGCATCGGGCGCAAATATGTCATCTGGTTTTCGATTTTGGGAATGCTGCCCTTCACCCTGATGCTGCCTTACGCCAACCTGTTCTGGGTGGGCGTATTGGCCTCCATCATCGGACTGATCCTGGCATCCGCCTTTCCCGCCATCGTGGTCTATGCCCAGGAACTGCTGCCCGGCCGGGTGGGCATGATCGCCGGCCTGTTCTTTGGATTGTCCTTCGGCCTTTCCGGCATCGGGGCGGCGGTGCTGGGGGCGGTGGCCGATGTCACCTCCATCGACTATGTGTTCAAGCTGTGCGCCTTCCTGCCGGCGATCGGATTGCTCACCGTGTTCCTGCCCAACTTCAAAGTGCACAAGAGATGAACCTCGCCCCGCGCGATCTGGAACAAATCGCGCAATCCAGTCTGGAACAGGTCGCCCGGCGCTATGCGGTGGCGGTATCGCCGCTCCTGCTGGCGCTGGTGGATCCCGGCGACCCGAACGATCCCATCGCCCGCCAGTTCCTGCCCAGCCTGGACGAGCTGGTGCAATTGCCCGAAGAGCTGGCTGATCCCATCGGCGATCACGCCCATTCGCCGGTGCCCGGCATCGTGCACCGCTACCCTGACCGCGTGCTGTTCAAGGCGGTTTCGGCCTGTCCGGTCTATTGCCGTTTCTGCTTTCGCCGCGAAATGGTGGGACCTGGAAAAGAAAACGCGCTGTCAAAGGACGGTTTCGAGGCGGCGCTGTCCTATATCGCGGGTCATGCGGAAATCCGCGAAGTCATCCTCACCGGCGGCGATCCGTTCATCCTGTCGCCGCGCCGGGCGGGTGAGATCACGCAAAGGCTGGCCGCCATCGATCATGTGAAGGTGATCCGCTGGCACACCCGCGTTCCGGTGGTGGAGCCCGAGCGGGTGAGCGACGAACTGGTGGCGGCGCTGCACGCCCCCGGCGCGGTGACCTGGGTGGCGGTGCATGCCAATCATGCGCGGGAATTCTCCGCTGACGCCAAACGGGCGATCGCGCGGCTGGTGGATGGCGGCATCCCGCTGGTCAGCCAGTCGGTGCTCTTGCGCGGCGTCAATGACGATGCCGATGCCATGGCGGAACTGATGCACGCCTTCGTCGAAAATCGCATCAAGCCCTATTACCTGCATCATCCCGACATGGCGCCGGGGACCTCGCATTTCCGCCTCGGCATCGAAGAGGGGCTGGCGCTGATGAAGGCCCTGCGGGCGCGCGTGTCGGGGCTGGAAATGCCGACCTACATGCTCGACATCCCAGGCGGCTTCGGGAAGGTGCCGCTGGAATCGGATCATGTGGAAAAGGCGGAAAACGGCCATCGGGTGCGCGACCCGGCCGGCCAATGGCACTCTTATCCCCCCTTGTGAGCGTACCGGACCAGAGCTACTATAGCCATCGGAGCTAAGAGGGCTGATGGCCATGCGCACCTTTTCCATCCTGTTCCTGACGGTTCTGGCAACCCCTGCCTTGGCGGCACTGGACACGTCCAATGCGCCGACCCTGCCCTTCACGCCCAGCGGCTACGGCAATCCGGAAGCGGTGGTCTGCCGCGCGCCGCAACCGCTGCCCGGCGGCGGCCTGGGTCCCAAGCTCTGCATGCGCAACAGCGTCTGGCTGAAGCTGACCGATACCGCCAGCGATCTCAGCGCCGACGGCAAGACCGTCTTCGCGCGCGACACCGTGGCCGATCCGTCGGGCAAGGGCCCGCCCGATGCCGTCACCTGCCGCCGCCCGACGCCCACCACCGCCAGCCGCATCGAGCTGGGGCCGACGGTCTGCCTGACCAACAAATACTGGGCGGGCCTTGCCGCCGAGCAGAAGCGCGTCAACAGCTATGGCATCGTCGTCAGCACGAAAATCAATGGCCCCAGCGGCCGGGCGGACGGAATTCCGGTCCTGCCCACCGAACTGCACTAGCTGCGGCTGAAAGATGGAATCAGAACGGCGCGCCGGTTGGCGCGCCGTTTTCCTTTGTGGCTTTTCTATTCCTCGTCGCCAAGACCCCAGACGCGGTGGGAGTCGATCAGCAGCTGCAGGATTGCGCCATGCGCGGCGGCGCGCATCCGCGCTTCGCTGCGGCGCATGTCATAGTCCTGCCGCCGGGTGATCAGCAGTTCGGTGATGCCCTGGTCGCCCAGCTCAACCGCCCGCTGCATCCGCGCCAGCATGGCGGCGCTGCTTTGCGCCGCCGCCTGGCTTTGGCGCCAGGCCTCCAGCCCCTGCTGGGCGTTGATCACGTCGCGCTCGGCGGTGATTTCCACCTGGCGTTGCACCCGGTGCGCCACGACGGAGGCGGCGGCAGCTTCGGCGGCGGTCTGGTCCGCCGTCGCGCTGCGCAGCGCACCGCCGATGGGCACGGAAAAGCCGATGCCAAATCCCGTCTCGTGGCCGCCGCGCTCCTGGAAGGTGCGCAGGTCGAAGGTCGGATCGGCGAAACGGTCCATGCGCGCGCGCTTGGCCAGCCAGTCACGGCGCTCGGCTTCGCTGCGCGCCATCTTGATCTCGTGATTGTCGTCCAGCACCGCCTTGCGCCAATCCTCCCAGCTGCCGGGCGGCGCCTTCGGTTCGGGCATGGCGGGCGGCGAGACCGGAAGGGTGAGCATCGGGAAGCTGCGCTGCAATGTCATTCTGGCATCCAGCCGCGCCTGGGTGGCCTGTGCCGCCAGCGCCCGCGCCTGGCTGAGCGCCGCCTGAACCTGCTCCACCTGCAGGGTTGCGGACTGGCCCAGCTGGCGCGCCCGCGCCGTGACCGAAAGCTGGCGTTCATAGGCGGCGATTTCCGCCTCGCTCTGGCGCGCATCGCTCTCTGCCACCAGCCATGCGATCCAGAGATTCTTGAGCGACAGGGCCGCCTCATGGCGGGCATCGCCAAGCCCGTTTTCGGCCACCCCCACGCCCGAGGCGCCGATCATCCGGTCGGCTTCGGCCTTGCCCGGCAGGCGAATGCCGCGGCTGACGCCGGCGGTCCATTCGTTGAGCCGTCCTTCAAGATTGGTGGAGCGGGTGAGGTATTCGCCGTGCGCGGTGAATTCGTGCGGCCCCACATCCCGCGCCCGCGCCTCGGCCTGTGCGGCGGTCAGCATCGCGCCGGCGCGGCGCACGCCCGGGTCCTGGGCCAGCAGGTCCACCACCTGGCCCTCGGGGGGAAGGAATTGCAGGCTGGGCGAATCCACCGGCGGATGCGCGAAGGCGGGCGTGGCAGCCAGCAACAAAAGCGGCAAAAGTCTTTTCATGCGAAGTCTCCAAGCGCCTGGACGGCTTCCGTCCAATAGGTCATCTGCGGATCGCGGAAGCGGGTGCGCAGCTCTTCCAGAAATGGCGCGACATGCGCGGCGGGAAGCAGCGCGACGATGTTGAGGACCACCATCTGGCCCCGCACTTTTTCGCGCAGCGAGGCCTGGGAGAAGTCGTGGCCATGGCCTTGCGCGGCGAAGGTGGTGAAGCCGGCCTCCAGCCATTCGCTGGTCAGCAGATACTCCGCCACCTGCTCGCCAAGCATGGTGGGGCAGGACAGGGTCACTTTTACGTGCGTCATGTGCGTTCCTCCTTCGGGGCGCCGAACCGTTCGAACAGGATGGGCAGCAGGAAGAGGGTCAGGACGGTGGAACTGACCAGGCCGCCGATCACCACGATCGCCAGCGGCTTCTGGATCTCCGATCCTGGGCCGCTGGCAAAGAGCAGCGGCACCAGCCCCAGCGCGGCGATGCTGGCGGTCATCAGCACCGGCCGCAGCCGACGGCGCGAGCCTTCATAGACCACCTCGCGCATCGTCATCCCCTGACCCTTCAACTGGTTGAAATGAACGATCAGCACCAGCCCGTTCAGCACCGCGATGCCCAGCAGCGCAATGAAACCAACCGACGCTGGAACGGAGAGATATTCCCCGGACGCGAACAGCAGCGCGATGCCGCCGATCAGCGCCAGGGGAATATTGGCCAGGATCAACACCGACTGCCGCACGGACCCCAGGGTGGCGAACAGCACCAGGAAGATCAGGCCCAGCGCCAGCGGCACCACGATCATCAGCCGGGCCGCGGCTCGGCGCTGGTTCTGGAATTCGCCGCTCCATTCCAGCCGGTAGCCGATCGGCAGCTTGACCTTCTGCGCCACGGCCGCCTGCGCCGCTTCGACAAAGCTTACCAGGTCACGCCCCGAGACATTGGCCTGGATGGTGGCAAAACGTGAGGCGTTCTCGCGCTGGATGCGTACCGGGCCTTCCGGAAAGGAAATCCGGGTGACGTCCGCGACATGGACCGTGCCGCCATTGTCCGTCGCCAGGGCGATATCGCCCAGCAGTTCGGGACGGCTGCGTAGGTCTTCCGCCGCCTTGATCATGATCGGGATGCGCCGCGCCGCGCTGGCCACGGTGCCTGCATTCACACCTTCCAGTCGGCCGCGCATTTCTTCCTGCAGAACCTGGGCGGAAATGCCCGCTGCTCCCACCGCCAGCCGGTCGATGTCGGTCTGAAGGTAGCGCGCGGTGTCGTCGGCCACGGTGAAGACTTCCGCCGCGCCCTCCACGGCCTGCACGGCGGTGCGGATGCTTTCGGAGATGTGGCCCAGTGTCGCCAGATCAGGCCCGAACACCTTTACCACCAGGTCACCGCGGCTGCCGGTCAGCATCTCGGAGGTGCGCATCTCGATGGGCTGGGTGAAGACATATCCGACGCCGGGAAAGTCCTTCATCACGGCGCGCAGCTTGTCGACGACGGCCTCCTTGCTCGAAGCCTGCCATTCGCTGCGCGGCCTGAGGATCAGGAACAGGTCGGTCTCGTTCAGTCCCATCGGGTCCAGGCCGATTTCGTCGCTTCCGGTGCGGGCGATGGCTTCGCGGACTTCGGGCGCCCGGTCGAGGATGGCGCGCTGCACCATGCTGTCCACCTGCGCCGAGCGCGCCAGCGTGATGGAGGGGAGCTTGGCGAGCTGCACAATGATGGAGCCTTCATCCATGGTCGGCATGAAGGTCTTGCCGACCATCATGTAGGCCAGGGCCGCTACCGCGAAGGCGAACCCGACGCCGATGAACAGGCGTTTTGGCGCGATGAGAACCCTGGCGAGGGCGGTTGAATAGAGCGGCATCAGCTTTCGCATCAGCCAGGCCTCGCCATGATGGCCCGGCTTCAGCACCAGCGAGGCGATCACGGGGATGAGGGTGAGCGACAGCAGCAGCGAGCTCGACAGGGCAAAAATGATGGTCAGCGCCACGGGCGCGAACAGCTTGCCCTCCAGCCCCTGCAGGGACAGCAGCGGCAGGAATACCAGGCAGATGATGACGATGCCCGACGCGATCGGAACCGCGACCTCGCAGACGGCGCGATAGATCAGGTGCAGCATGGGAATCCTGCCACCATCGCGGTGATGCGACAGTTGCTCGACCGTATTCTCGACCACCACGACCGCGGCATCCACCAGCATGCCGACGGCGATCGCCAGTCCGCCCAGGCTCATCAGATTCGCCGTCAGTCCGAATACCGACATCATCAGAAAGGTGCTGATGGCGGCGAAGGGCAGGGTAAGCGAGACCACGATGGCGGCGCGCAGATTTCCCAGGAACAGCAGCAGAAGCAGCACGATCAGGACCGTGGCTTCCAGCAGCGCATGCTTGACGGTGGCGACGGCGCGGTCGATCAGGTCGGCGCGGTCGTAGAAGACATGGACCTGCACGCCGTGCGGCAGGTTGGGCTTCATCTCCTCCAGCCGGGCGCGCACATTCGCCACCACGGCGCCGGTGTCGGCGCCGCGCAGGCCCAGCACCAGGCCCTGGACGGTTTCCCCCTTGCCGTCCTTTGTCACCGCGCCATAGCGGGTGAGCGATCCGGTGCGGATGGAAGCGATATCGCCCAGGCGGACGGTGTTGCCGGTGCTGCTTTTCACCATCACCTCGCGCAAGTCGTCCAGGGTGCGGATGGCGCCCACCGCGCGCACGATCAGCGCTTCCTCGCCGTCGCTGACCCGGCCCGCGCCGTCATTGCGGTTGGCCTGCTCGATGGCCGACTTGATGTCGGCAATGCGCAGCCCGGCGGACAGCAGGGCGGCATCGTCGGGCACCACCTCGAAGCTGCTGACGAAGCCGCCCAGGGCATTGACGTCGGCCACCCCGGGAATGGTGCGCAGCGCCGGACGGATGGTCCAGTCCAGCAGGGTGCGCCGTTCCGCCAGGCTGAGATTGCCGCCTTCCACGGTGAACATGAAGATTTCCGACAAGGGCGTGGCGATGGGCGCCAGTCCGCCGGTGACGATGTCGGGAAGCGCGCCCATTCCTTCGGCCAGCCGCTCGCTGACCTGCTGGCGCGCCCAATAGACGTCGGTGCTGTCGGTGAAATCGATGGTGATGTCGGCGATGGCGTACTTGGCCATGGAGCGCAGGATCACCTGGTTGGGAATGCCCAGCAGCTCCAGCTCCAGGGGGGCAATCACCCGCTGCTCGACTTCTTCCGGCGTCATGCCGGGTGCTTTCAGGATCAGCTTGACCTGGGTGGTCGAGATGTCGGGATAGGCGTCGATGGGCAGCCGCGAAAAGGCGTAACCGCCCGCGCCGGCCAGCAGCGCCGCCAGCACCAGCACCACCATGCGCTGGCTGAGGGAAAACTCGATCAATCTGCGCAGCATGGCTATTTCCGTGTCCCGATGGACTTGAGTTCGCTGACCCCGGTCACCGCGACCCGGTCACCCGCGCGCAACGCGCCGGTAACGGTGGCGGCGTCCGCGCCGCGTCCCAGAACGCGCACGGCGACGGGTTCGAATCCGCGATTGCGGGCCACGAACACCACCGGGCCGCTGGTGCCCTGCGCCACGGCGCCCCGCGGCACCGCAAAGCTTCCGGCATCGACCTTGCGGGTGATGGAAAGGCGGACCGTCTGGCCGCTGACCAGCGCTCCCGGATTGGTCAGGCGCGCCCGGATCATGGCGCTGCGAGTCCGCGGGTCGATACTGGTGCCCGCGCCCATGACCTGGCCGGTCACGCCGCTGCCCTCGATCTGCACGCTGTCGCCGGCGGCTACCTGGCCCGCCATGGCGGCGGGCAAGGCGCCCTCGACCCAGACCGCGTTGCCGGTCTGGATCGCCAGCACGGGTTGCATCGCGGTCAGTTGATCGCCGGGGGATACGGCGATGGATGTCACCCGTCCCGCTGCCGGCGCCAGCAGGCGGTATTCGCCGCCCTCCGCGCCGCTGGCCCGGGCGGTCGCGCTGCGCAGCGAGGCAAGCTCGGCTGCTGCTGCTGCTGCTTCCGCGCCGGCTTCTTCGGCCCGGCTGGCCGGGGCGATGCCTTCGCTCACCAGGCTCCTGGCCCGGTCGGACGCTGCCCTTGCGCTGCGGTAACGCGCTTCCTGCCCGCGCAACCTGGCCAGTGCGGCGTGCATGTCGGCGCTGGTGATGATCGCGAGTACATCGCCCTTGCGGACGGTTTCGCCTTCCAGCCGCACCAGGCTTTTCACGGTGCCCGCGAAAGGCGCCGACACCGGCGCGCTTGCGCCCGGAGCGGGCGCGATGCGGCCCAGCACCGAGACCAGGGATTTGGCGGTGGCGGGCCGGACCATTGCGGTGGTGATGCCGAGATGCTGCGCCTGCCTGGGCGTGACCGGCAGAATATCGGCGCCGGCCGGACCGCACAGGGCTGCCGACAGCAAAAGGAATGCGGGAATGAACCGCGTGCGCGCGCGCGCAGGAGCGTGAGAATGCATGATGTCCTCGAAAGAGCGTTGACCAGGCGTGGTGATGCCGGCGCGTCAGGCGCACGGCGACGCTGGGGAACTAGGCTCTTGGGGGACGTTCCGGCTGCGGCAGCCGTATGCTGATGCGCAAATGATCGCGCGTCAGGGGGGTGCGGTCGCCGGTCACGATGGGCATGGCGATGCCGGTCGGCAGCAACAGCGGCATGCCGGTGGCAATGTCGCCGTGATGATGGTGACCGCCGGGATGGCCGGAATGCCTGGTGGAATCCTGGCCGAGATCATCCAGCGAGATATTGCTGAACAGAACCTGCTCATGATTGCCGGAAGCGCCGGTCATGTGCTGGACGTCTATGATGACGGTGGCGGCGCCGGCGCCGGTAAAGACAAGCGCCAGCGCGACGCAAAGCAGCGCGCACAGGGTTCGGAACGGGTGGGACTTTTTCACCGTCATAAATTAGCCCCTCGCCCCTGTGGTGGCAACGCCGGGCCGGATGTTCCCGTGATCAGGAATGCAGGTTCGCCAAAACAGGCCGGAAATCCGCGGTTGCCGCCGCCGGGCGTCGATGACGCACCCGGCGGACGTCATGCAACTGCTTCGCATGATTACATGCGTTCGGGCGCGGCGGTGCCGCGCAGGCGCTTGAAGAAGGCGCTGACGCGGTGGCGGAATTGTTCGCGCCGCACCACGCCCATGTCCGTCACCCAGTTGAGCTGGATCACCCGGCGCGGGCCTTCAAAGGCGTGAAAGCCGTGCCAGGCATTTGGCTCGTTCCTGAAGATCAACATGGTGCCGAGGTCGGGCGGCACTTCGGCGATGACGTCTTCCAGGTCACCGGGTCCGCGCAGCAGGCGCAGGCGTCCGGTTTTCGCCTCCCACGCATTGTTCATGTAGATCAGCACGGTGATGAGCTTGGTGCGGGAGTCGGTGTGGATCTGGCCGTCGCGCGCCGCCGACTGCCCGCGCGCCGTCACCATGGTGGGTCGCCCGGTCAGGTCGACGCCCAGTTTGCGCTCCACGGCGGCGCGGAATTCCGGCCCCTGGATGGCGTCCATCAGCCGCGCGAAGGCGGGGCCGTATTTCAGGGTGGGCAGCGGGAAGCTGCCGGGATGGCTGACCAGGGGAAAGTCGGCGTTGATCGCGGGTATCGCGTCCGCCCTCACAAAGCCCGGCACCATGGCATAGGCGAAGGGCAGCTGCGCCACCGCGGCAGCTTCAAAGGCTTCGAGGTCGATGGGAAGGGTCATGGGTGCGCAATACTATCAGGATGCCAAAAACACAAAAGGGGCGGACCAGCGGTCAAACGGCGAGCCGGGCGGCCTTCAGATTTGAAGCGTCACAGGGAAATACGATCTTGCGGTCGGGACGGGTGAGGCGCTTGTCCTTGTGGGCATAGTCCAGCCGGTCAAGGATATCCTTGATGATGTTCAGCCGTGCCAGGCGCTTGTCGTCGGCATGCACCATCGACCATGGTGAGGTTGCCGTTGCCGTCGCGCAGCGAGTAACCCGAGGTCTGGTTCATGTTGGCGCCGTAGCCGTTGTACATTCCCGAATTGGTCCAATCGCCCGCCTGGGCCGCGGTGGCGGTGGTGGCGAGGAGGGCCAGGACGATGAGGGTCTTCGAACGGGTCATGGGCTTTTTCCAAAATCTGTTGCCTCGAACAGAGCAACCGCCATGCCAGTTTCTTAATCGGCGTTAGGGATCTGGCGTCTCGCCCCGGCACAGCGGCGCGCGGGAAAGCCCGCCGATACTGGGTTTTTTGCAAGGTTGCGGCCGGGACCTTCGGCGGCGGGGACGGGGCCGGCCATGGCGCTGTGCCAGGCTGGCGCAGTCGGCTGTGCCGCCCCGGCGTAGCGGCGCTGTTTCAAATTGAAACGGCTTTGCGTCATCGGATTTGGCGGGCAGGGCGAAGCGCCTTAAGAAGCGCCATGGCTTTCCTGCAGCCCCAGTCCCCGCGCCAGCCCGTCTTCCAGGCGCCCGCCATCGTGCTGTGGCTGATCGGCGCGTTAACCGCGGCGCACGGGCTGCGCATGCTGGCGAGCGATGCCCGCTCCCAGGACCTTGTCTATGCATATGGCCTGGTGCCGGCCCGTTACAGCCGTGCCTTTCTGGAAAGCCACATGGCCGATCCTGGCACAGTGCTCGAACGGGCGATTCCCTTCGTCTCTTATATGGGACTGCACAGCGACATCACCCATCTGGGAATTAACTGTCTTTGGCTGCTGGCCTTCGGGCCGGTGGTGGCGCGGCGGTTCGGCGGCTTGCTGTTCCTGGTCTTCTTTATTGTCTGTGGCATGGCGGGCGCCGGCGCCTATCTGGCGTTCAACTGGGGCAGCGCGGTGCCGGTGGTGGGGGCCTCGGGCGCCATTTCCGGCCTGATGGCGGCGGCGGTCCGCATGATGCCGGGCCGCACCGCCCCCTGGATGGTGGGCGCGCCGCAGCAGCCGCTGATGCCGCTTTTCTCCCGCCAGATCCTGGTGTTCAGCGCGGTGTGGGCGGTGATCAACGTGCTGGCGGCGATGATGGACCTGGGGACGGACGGCCAGCGCGGGCTGATCGCCTGGCAGGCGCATCTGGGCGGCTTCATCGCCGGGCTGCTGCTGTGCGGGCCGTTCGACCTGTTGCGCCCGCGCGCCGTAGGCGCGCCATTAGAAAATTAGGCGCCCACAGGGCGCCGCGCGCCGTGGGCGTGCCGCTGGAAAACTGAAGACCGCCGCTCGACAAGCAGACGGGCCGGGGCTAGCATCTATTACGGTTGTAGGTGGAACGGTCATGCGGATTCCCAAACTCAGCAAGCTTGAACTGCAGATCATGGAGGCGCTGTGGAGCGGCGGGCCGCTGGCCATCCGCGAAATACAGGAGACCTTCCCGCAGAAGGGCCGTCCCGCCTACACCACGGTGCAGACCATGGTCTACCGGCTGGAGATCAAGAAGGCGCTGCGCCGGATGCGCAAGATCGGAAACGCCCATATCTTCGAGCCGCTGATTTCCCGCGATGCCGCCCAGCGCCGGCTGGTGGATGACTTCCTGGGCATGTTCGGCGGACGGATGCAGCCGGTGATGGCGCAGCTGATCGAGGCGGGCAACCTGACGACCAAGGATGTCGCCGACGCCGAAAAACTGCTGCGCGACCTTTCCAAGCGCAAGAAGGAGCCGTGATGGCGCCGCTGCTGGATCATCTCTGGCAGTCCACGATGGTCGCGGCCCTGATGGCGCTGCTGACTTTGGCGCTTCAGAGCAACAGCGCGCGCATCCGTTTCTGGCTGTGGTTCGCCGCTTCGCTGAAATTCCTGGTGCCCTTCGCGGCGCTGGCGGCGCCACGCCAGGTCACTAGGCCGGCAGGGTCCGGCGCGGGCCTTGTATTTCATAACCCAATGTTGAGAGCGGCATGCGTTTTTCAGTTCTTCTTCTGACCGGCGTGGTCCTGGCTGCGCCGGCACTGGCCCAACCCCACGACCACGCCGCCTCGGAACATGCAGGCCACACCATGCCGCAGATGCCCGGCATGGCGCATGACCAGGCGGATGCTCCAGCCAGTCATGCCGGGCAGGACATGTCGCAAATGGCGGGCATGCCGATGACCGGCACCCTGGGCAATTATCCCATGAGCCGCGATGCCTCGGGCACAAGCTGGCAGCCCGACGATGCCGCCCATAACGGTGTGCATGCACAGGCGGGCGACTGGGCGCTGATGGGGCATTTGTCCCTGTCAGGCGTGTACAGCAACCAGTCGGGTGCGCGCGGGGCCGAGAAACTCTTTCCCGCCGGCATGGTGATGGGCGCGGCGCGGCGCGATTTCTCCGAGGCCGACACGCTGAACCTGCGGCTGATGCTCAGCCCCGATCCCTTCATGGGCCGCAACGGCTATCCCCTGCTGCTGGCCAGCGGCGAGACCGCCGATGGCAGCAGCCATCTGGTGGACCGCCAGCATCCTCACGACCTGGTGATGGAAATGGCGGGCAGCTTCAGCCACAAGCTGTCCGAAACCGATTCCGCCTTTTTGTATCTGGGCTATCCGGGCGAACCGGCGCTGGGGCCGCCCGCCTTCATGCACCGGGCCAGCGCGAGCGCCAATCCCGCCGCGCCCATCACCCATCACTGGCTGGATTCCACCCACATCACCTTCGGCGTCGCCACCGCCGGCTTTGTCCATGACGCCTGGAAAGTGGAAGTGTCGCAATTCACCGGCCGCGAGCCGGACCAGTTCCGTTTCAATTTCGACCCGCCCAAACTCGATTCCACCGCCGTGCGGCTTTCATGGAACCCCGACAGCCACTGGTCGCTGCAGACAAGCTGGGGTCATCTGAACAGCCCCGAACAGTTGAATCCATCGGAAGACGAAACCCGCATCACCGCCAGCGCCCAGTATTTCGCGCGAGTAGGCGATGAATCCTCCATCGCCGCCACCCTGGCCTGGGGGCTGAAGGATCTGAGCGACGGCACCAAGCTGCACGGCGTGGTGCTGGAAGGCACATTCAAACCCAATGATCCCTGGTCGGTCTTTGCCCGCGGCGAATGGGTGGAGAATGCCGAACTGGGCCCGCACCACCAGGTCAACCGGGTGGGGCAGCTGTCACTGGGCGCGGTGCATGACTGGCGCCTGAGCGAAAACTGGAAGCTGGGGCTGGGGGCGCTGCACGCCTTTGCCTTCGCCCCGTCGGCGCTGGGCTATGGCGGCACCCCCCGTGGCAATATGGTGTTCGCGCGAATCATCGCGGAATAAAAGCAAAAAGAAGACCCGGGAACGCATGCTTTCGCATCGCCTGTCGCAGCGCCTGTGGCGCCATCATCTGCCGATCGGTTTTATCACCTTGGCCGCAACCGGGCTGCTTTACGCGACGCGCGATTATTCCGATGTCATCACCCGGCTGAGTTTTGCCAGCGCCTATCCGGCACTGTTCCTGATCGGGCTGAGCCTGATGATCGGGCCCTGGAAGCTCTTGAAGCGGCGGCGCGGCGGGGCGATCTCGATGGATTTTCGCCGCGACCTCGGCATCTGGGCGGGCGTGGCGGGCGTCTTCCATGCGGTGGTGGGCAATTTCGAGCATCTGCGCGGCCGCCCCTGGCTTTATTACATCTATGAGAACTGGCAGGACAAACACGTTCAGCCCTTTCGCCATGACATATTCGGGCTGGGCAATTTCACCGGGCTTTTTGCCGCCCTGATCCTGCTGGCGCTGCTGGCGACATCCAATGACGCGTCCTTGCGCAAGCTGGGCACGCCGGGCTGGAAACAGTTGCAGCGCTGGAATTACGCCGCCTTCGGGCTGATGGCTGTGCACACATTCACCTATCAGTGGGGCGTCAAGCAGCCCAACCTGCCCTGGGTGATGCTGGCCTTCGCGGCGATCGCCGCCACTGCGGTGCTGCAGTATATGGGCTACGAGCGCCGCCGCGCGCAGCGGTAATGCTCTCATGGGGGCATGGCGCTGTGCTGTCGGCTAAATTAATGTCCCGGCCAGCCCATTGGCGGCCGCAGGCAGGATATTCCGGGACATGAGCAAGAAGGGCATCGCGAACGGGTTGACCAATTACGGCGACCGCGACTTCTCGCTGTACCTGCGGCGGTCCTTTGCGCGCTCGATGGGCATTTCCGCGCCCATGCTGGCCGGCCCCATCATCGGCATCGCCGCAACCGAATCCGGCTTCAACAATTGCCACCGCAACATGCCCGAACTGGTCGAGGCGGTGTCGCGCGGCGTGCTGGCGGCGGGCGGCCTGCCGCGCGTCTTCCCCACCATTTCGCTGGGCGAGGTCTTCCTCAATCCCACCAGCATGATGTTCCGCAACCTGATGGCGATGGACACCGAGGAGATGATCCGCGCCCAGCCGATGGATGCGGTGGTGCTGATCGGGGGCTGCGACAAGACCGTGCCGGCGCAATTGATGGGTGCGCTGTCGGCCAATATCCCGGCGGTGCAACTGGTCACCGGGCCCATGTCCACCGGCCGATACAAGGGCGAGCGGCTGGGCGCCTGCACCGATTGCCGCCGCTTCTGGGGCAAGTATCGCGGCGGGGAAATCGATGCGGGCGAGATCGAAACCATCGAAGGCAACCTGGCGGTGACCAGCGGCACCTGCGCCGTGATGGGCACGGCCAGCACCATGGCCTGCATCGCCGAAACGCTCGGCATCGCCTTGCCGGGCACGGCGGCGATTCCGGCGGTGCATTCGGCGCGCCTGCTGGCCGCCGAGGCGTCGGGGCGTGCCGCCATGGCGCTGACGGCCAAACCCGTCACGCCGCGCCAGGTCATCACGGAAAAATCCGTCGCGAATGCATTGCGCGTCTTGCTGGCGGTGGGCGGTTCCACCAATGCCGTCATCCACCTGACCGCCATTGCGGGCCGGGCGGGGGTGAAGATTCCCTATGCGCTGATCAACAGGATATCCGACGAGACGCCGGTGCTGGTGGACCTCAAGCCGGTGGGGGAAGGCTATATGGAGGATTTCTTTGCCGCCGGCGGCGTCGGCGCGGTGCTGCGCGAACTCAAACCCCTGCTGCACCTGGACACGATCGATGTCGAGGGCCGCACTTTGGGCGAACGGCTGGAAGACAAGGGCGAATGGGTGGACCGCAAGGTGATCCGGGAATTCGCCGATCCGGTGTCGAAGGTGGGCGGCTTGATCGCCCTGTCGGGGAACCTGGCGCCGCAGGGCGCGATCTTCAAGCGCGCGGCGGCCACCGTCTCCCTGTTCGAGCATGAGGGCCGCGCCGTGGTGTTCGAAAACCTGGAAGACCTGGCCAACCGGATCGACGATCCGGCGCTGGATGTGGCGGCGGATGACATACTGGTGCTGAAGAATGCCGGACCCAAGGCCGCCGCCATGCCGGAGGCCGGCTATTTGCCGATCCCCAGGAAGCTGGCCAAGCAGGGTGTGAAAGACATGGTGCGGATTTCCGACGCCCGCATGTCGGGCACCGCCTTTGGCACCGTGGTGCTGCACGTGGCGCCGGAAAGCGCGATCGGAGGGCCGCTGGCGGCGGTTAGGAATGGCGACCGCATCTGCCTGTCGGTGGCGAAGAAAAGCATCGAACTGCTGGTGAGCGCCGAGGAAATTCAAAAGCGCCTGGCGGTGCATGTGCGCCCCGACGCGCCGTCGCGTGGCTATGCCGCGCTGTACCACAAGAGCGTCACCCAGGCGCCCGACGGCTGCGACTTCGACTTTTTGCGCTAGCTACTCGGCGGGCAGCGGACTGGGGCTGGCCTTGGGCGCGATCTTGCGGGCGTAGCGATCCAGATATGTGTAGATCACCGGCGTGATGTAGAGCGTCAGAAGCTGCGACAGCAGCAACCCGCCCGCCACGCACAGGCCCAGGGGACGGCGCGATTCTGCGCCCGCGCCCCAGCCGAAGGCGATGGGCAGGGTGCCCATCATCGCGGCCATGGTGGTCATCATGATGGGGCGGAAGCGGGTAATGGCGGCCTCATAGATGGCGGCTTCCGCCGTGACGCGGCCGTCCTCGCGCTGCCGGCCCAAGGCATAGTCGATCATCATGATGGCGTTCTTCTTGACGATGCCGATCAGCATGATCATGCCGACAAAGGCATAGAGCGTCAGCGACATGTCGGTCTTGGTGATGCCCGCCAGGAACGCCAGATGGGCGAGGTAGAGGGTGAGCAGCGCGCCCACCGCCGCCGACGGCAGACCCGACAGGATGGTCAGGGGATGGATGAAGCTTTCATAGAGAATGCCCAGGATGATGTAGACCACCACCATGGCGATGATCAGCAGCGCGCCCATATTCTTGGTGGAATCCTCGAACGCCGCCGCGGTGCCCTGGAAATTGCCCTGGACGGAGTCGGGCATGTCGATATCCTCCGACGCCTGCCGGATGCCGCTGACGGCGTCCGACAAGGCGCGGCCCGGCGCCAGGTCAAAGGCGATGGTGATGGCGGGAATCTGCCCCGCATGGTTGACCGAGATCGGCACCGTGCTTGTGCGGGTATTGGTGACGGCGGTGAGCGGCACCAATGTGCCGTTGCTGCCGGTGACATAAATCCGGTCCAGCGAGGAGGCGTCGCGCTGGAACTGCGGCAGCAGCTCCATGATCACTTCATACTGGTTGGACGAGGTGTTGATCTGGGAGATGCGCTGGCCGCCAAAGGCGCTGCCCAGCGCGGTTTCGATCTGCAGCGGCGAGACGCCGAAGGCGGCGGCGCGGTCGCGGTCGATATCCACCTGCACCGACGGCATCGCGGCTTCATAGTCGGAGGTGATGTCCACGAAGCCCGGCTTGGCGCGCAATTCCGTAATCAGCTTGCCGGAATATTCCTGCAGCTGCTCCAGGTCGAGGCCCTGCAAGGTGTACTGGTAGTTCGAGCGGGACCCGCGCGCGCCCAGGCGGATGGTGGGCGGGTTGGTGAGGAAGACATTGACGCCGGGAATGCGCGAAACCTTGGGGCGCAGGCGGGCGATGATCTCTTCGGGCGTGGAATGGCGCTCGCTGAGCGGACGCAGGGTGATCATCATCATGCGCGCGCTGTTGGTGCCGGCGGCGCCGTTGGAGCCATCCATGCTGGCCATGGCGCCGGTCACGTCGGGATCGGCCTCGATGATGCGGGCCACTTCCTGGGTGTATCTGGCCATCTGGTCGAACGAAGTGCCGTTGGCGGCCTGGATGTTGCCCTGGAGCCGTCCGGTATCGTCGGCGGGCAGGAAGTCCTGCTTCATGATCTGCATCAGCAGGACGCTGGCGGCCAGCGAAGCGAAGAAGACGCCCAGGATGGTGCGGCGATGGTCCAGGCTCCAGCGCAGGGTGCGGTCGTAGGAGGCCTGGATATTGTTGAAGGTCCGTTCGCTCCAGCGATAGAAGGCGTTGTGATTCTGGTCGTGCTCGGCCTTCAGCACCCGGGCGCACAGCATGGGCGTCAGCGTCACCGAAATGATGCCCGAGAAGATGATGGCGATGATGATGGTGACGGCGAATTCGTAGAGCAGCCGCCCGACGATGCCGCCCATGAAGACGATGGGGATGAACACCGCCGCCAGGGAGATGGTCATCGACAGGATGGTGAAGCCGATTTCCGACGATCCCTTGACCGCCGCCGCATAGGGCTCCATGCCCTTCTCGATGTGCCGGACGATGTTCTCCAGCATCACGATGGCGTCGTCGACGACAAAGCCCACCGACAGGGTCAGCGCCATCAGCGAAAGATTGTCCAGGCTGAAGCCGAAGGCGGCCATGCCGGCGAAGGTGCCGATGATGGCGATGGGCAGCGCCAGCGACGGGATAATGGTGGCCGAGACGCGGCGCAGGAAGACGAAGATCACGCCCACCACCAGGAAGCCGGCGATGATCAGCGTGTGCTGCACGTCGGTGATCGAGGCGCGGATCATCTGGCTGCGGTCGAACACCACGTCCAGGGTGACAGACGGCGGCAGGTTGGACTGGAACTGCGGCAGCACCTTGCGGATGGCGTCAATCACGCCGACGGTGTTGGAGCCGGGCTGCCGGAAGATGGCGAGGATGATGGCGGGGTCGCCCTTGTACCAGCTCTTGGCATAGGGGTTCTCCAACCCGTCCAGTACCCGCGCCACATCCTTGAGGCGCACCGGCGAGCCGTTCTGGTATGTGATGATCTGGTTGCTGAATTCGGCGGCGTTGTTGAGCTGGCCGCCGGTATGGATGACGGTGGAACGGGTGGGGCCGTTCAGCGCGCCGGTCGCCATGTTGACGTTGGCGGCGGAAATGGCGCCCGACAGCTTGTCGATGCCGATGCCGCGGGTGGCCAGCGCCGCCGGGTCGGCCTGGATGCGCACGGCATATTTGGCGTTGCCGAAGACGCTGACCTGGGCGACGCCCTCGATGGTGGAGAGCTGGCGACCCAGCATGGTCTCGGCATATTCGTTTACTTCCGACGGCTTCATCGTCTTGGAACGGATCGCCATGAACATGATGGGAATGTCGGCCGGGTTCACCTTGCGGAAGGTGGGCGGCTGCGGCATCGCCTTGGGCAGGCTGCGGGTGGCCGCCGAAATCGCGGCCTGAACGTCTTGCGCCGCGCCGTCCAGGTCGCGGCTCAGGTTGAACTGGATCTGGATGCTGGTGCGGCCCTGTTCGCTCGACGAGGTCATCTGGTCGATGCCCTGGATGGTCGAGAACTGGTTTTCCAGCGGTGCGGCCACCGAAGAGGCCATGGTGTCGGGATCGGCGCCCGGCAGCGACGCGCCCACCTGGATGGTGGGGAAGTCGATGTTGGGAAGATCGGAAACCGGCAGGCTGGCATAGCCATAGCCGCCGAAGATCACCAAAGCCGCCATGACCAGGGTGGTCATCACGGGACGTTCGATAAAGGGCAGGGACAGATTCATCTCAGTCTACCCGCTCAGCCTTCATTGCCGGGACCGCGGCGGCCGCTGGTCTGGGGCGGGGCGCCGGCGGCGGGCTTCTTGCGGGCGGCGGAGACGTTGACCTTGCCGCCGGGCACGACGCGGATCTGGCCGTCGACGATCACCTTGTCGCCGGCTTTCAGGTTGCCCTGGACCGCGTCATGGATACTGTCGTCGAACAGCACGCGCACCGGAACCTGCTGGGCGACGCCGTCCTTGACGGTATAGACGAAGGTGCCCTCGGGGCCGGTGTTGACGGCTTCGCGCGGCACCACGATGGCATTGGGGATTTCCGACAGCGACACCACCACATTGACCAGCTGGCCCGGCACCAGCGCCAGGTCGGTATTGGGATAGGTGGCGCGCAGTTCGATGGTGCCGGTGGTGTTGGTGACGGCGTTGGAGATGAAATCCACCTTGGCGGTCAGGTCCCTTGGGGCGCCCATTTCCTTCATGTTCATGCTGATGGTCACGCCCTGGGGGGTGCGCGCCATCTCCTGGATGCGCGGCAGGTCGGACTGGGGCAGCGCCAGCGAGATCTTCACCGGCTGGATTTCGTTGATGGTGACCAGCGGCGTGGCGCTGGCATTGGCGCTGGAGGAGGACGCCACCATGTTGCCGGGCTGGATCAGGATCGGGCCGGTCTTGCCGTTCACCGGCGAGCGGATCTGGGTGAATTCCAGGTTGAGGCGCGCGCTTTCGGCGGTGGCGCGGGCTTCCAGGTAACTGGCCTGGGCGTCGTCGACATCCTGCGGCGAAATCGCGTTCTGGCCCTTGAGCCGCGTGTAGCGGTCGAACTTGGCCTTGGCGCTGGCCATGGCGGCGCTCGCATTGTCGTAGGTCGCCTGGTAGGGGCGCGGATCGATCTGGAACAGCAGGTCGCCGGTCTTGACCATCTGGCCTTCCTTGAAGAAGGCGCGGGTGAGCTGGCCGGTGACGCGGGCGTTCACCGAAACGGTGGAATTGGCGATCACGGTGCCGATGGTGCGTTCGATCACCGGCATGTTGCGCTGTTCGACCACCGCAACCTTGACCGGGGCGGCCATCATGCGGCGGGCCGGCGGCTTGGCGCTGTGGGTGAAATACCAGAAGCCGCCCAGGGCGATGAGCAGGCCGGCGGCGCCGATCAGGTACTTGCGCGCCGGCGATCCGGGCGCCGCGAGGCGGCTGGCCTGGACCTTATAAGGTGGCGGGGGAGTGACCTGGACATTCATTGGCGGCAATTCCTGACAACAGACACACCGCGCCGTCCTGGGGGGGGCGGCGGGCAAGGTGGATAATCGGTTCCTCGGTAGTCCGCCGTGCTGGTGGCGGACCTTCGCGCGGGCTGGGTATCGGGCGGCATTTTCTCGCCCCGTGATCCGGTCTGGGGGCGGCCCGATCCTGCCTTTGCGCGATTTATACGCCCATATAAATGAAAAGCCTCTCACAATTGTCCCGGAAATCGTGAATCGGAACCCGCGTAAATGCCCGGAATGTCTATGAAAACACTTTAATTCCGAAATTTCCGTGACAGGGCGGCGGGAGCTCTTGTTGCTCCGCAGCAGGGCTTGCGCTTATAAGCCCGCCTTCGCCCGCGCCAACCCCCTGATTCTGGTCCCCATGGAAATCCGCAACATCGCCATCATCGCCCATGTCGACCATGGCAAAACCACCCTTGTGGACCAGCTGCTCAAGCAGTCCGGCTCGGTGCGCGAAAACCAGCATATGGACGAGCGCGCCATGGACTCCAACGACCAGGAGCGCGAGCGCGGCATCACCATCCTGGCCAAGTGCACATCCGTCGAGTGGAACGGCGTGCGCATCAACACCGTCGATACCCCCGGCCATGCCGACTTTGGCGGCGAAGTCGAACGCATCCTGTCGATGGTGGACGGCGTGGTGCTGCTGGTGGACGCGGCCGAAAGCGTCATGCCCCAGACCAAGTTCGTGCTGTCCAAGGCGCTGAAGCTGGGCCTCAAGCCGATCGTGGTCATCAACAAGATCGACCGCAGCGACGCCCAGCCCAAGGAAACCCTGGAATCCATCTTCGACCTGTTCCTGGCGCTGGAAGCCAATGACAGCCAGCTCGACTTCCATCACCTTTATGCCTCGGGCCGCAACGGCTGGGCGGTCAACGAACTGGAAGACGAGCGCAAGGACCTGTCGCCGCTGTTCAAGCGCATCGTCGAAGACGTGCCGCCGCCCGCGCCGCAGAAGCTGGCCGGCGAGGAACATCCCTTCAAGATGCTGGTCACCACGCTGGAAGCCGACCCCTTCCTGGGCCGCATCCTGACGGGCCGCATTGAATCGGGCATCATCACCATGGGCCGCAACATCAAGGCGCTGAACGCCGCCGGCGAAATCATCGAAAAGACCCGCGTCACCAAGCTTCTGGCCTTCCGTGGCCTTGCCCGCGTGCCGGTGGAACGCGCCGAAGCCGGCGACATCGTCGCCATCGCCGGTCTTGAGACCGCCACCGTGGCCGACACGCTGTGCGACCTGACCGTCAATGACGCGATCCCCAGCCATCCGATCGATCCGCCGACCCTGGCGATGACCATTTCGGTCAATGATTCCCCCTATGCGGGCCGCGAAGGCGACAAGGTGCAGAGCCGCGTCATCCGCGAGCGGCTGCTGCGCGAAGCCGAAGGCAATGTGGCGCTGAAGGTCACCGAGACCGGCGACGGCGACTTTGAAGTGGCTGGCCGCGGCGAATTGCAGCTGGGCGTTCTGATTGAATCCATGCGCCGCGAGGGTTTCGAGCTTTCGATCTCGCGCCCGCGCGTGCTGTTCAAGACCATCAACGGCGAGAAGATGGAGCCGATCGAGGAAGTCACCGTGGACGTGGATGACGCCTATACCGGCGTGGTGATCGAGAAGATCTCGCAGCGCAAGGGCGAAATGACCGACATGCGCCCGACCGGCGCGGGCAAGACCCGCATCGTGTTCCACGGCCCGGCGCGCGGGCTGATCGGCTATCACGGCGAATTCCTCACCGACACGCGCGGCACTGGCGTGATGAACCGCATGTTCCTGGATTACGCCCCGCACAAGGGCAGCGTCGGCGGCCGCACCAATGGCGTGCTGATCTCGACCGAGCAGGGCGAAGCGGTGACCTATGGCCTGTGGTACATCGAGGAGCGCGGCAAGCTGTTCATCGGCACCGGCGCGAAAGTGTACGAAGGCATGATCATCGGCCAGAACGCCAAGGACAATGACCTGGACGTCAATCCGCTGAAGTCCAAGCAGCTCACCAACATCCGCACCACCTCGAAGGACGAAGCCGTCAAGCTGACCCCGATCGTGCCGATGACCCTGGAACAGGCGATGGCCTATATCCAGGACGACGAACTGGTCGAGGTGACGCCGCTGAACATCCGCCTGCGCAAGCGGGCGCTGAAGCCGCATGAGCGCAAGCGCGCCAAACAGGCGATGGACGCGTAGGGCGGTCCGTTAACCCGTTGAACCGCCGGTAAATTCCGCGCGGTTTTCGCGTGGCGTTTGCCAGTCTGCGCCCTATCTGTCTCAATGTTCCAAAAGAACCTTGAGGCGGGTGCCAGCATGCAAGGCTTGATGCAACGGCGTGAACTGCTGATCTCTTCCATCCTCGATCATGCCGCGCGCCATCATGGCACCGGCGAGCTGGTGTGCCGCCGCGATGACGGCACGCTTTTCCGCACCACCTATGCCGCGCTGTCAGTGCGTGCCCGCCGCCTCGCCACCGTGCTGCAGGGCCTGGGGGTGAAGGCGGGCGACCGGGTGGGCACCCTGGCGATGAACAGCGACCGGCATTTCGAACTCTATTACGCCATCTCCGGCATCGGCGCGGTGTGCAACACCATCAATCCGCGCCTGACGCCCGATGATGTCGCCTATATCGGTGCCCATGCCGAAGACGGGCTGATCTTTGTCGATCCCTGTTTCGTGCCGCTGGTGGAAGCCGCCGCGCCCGCGCTTGTCGGCACGCTGCGCGCCGTGGTGGTGCTGAGCGATGCGCCGCACGCTGTGAAGCTGCCGCCGGGCATCGCGCTCCATTGTTACGAAGACCTGATCCGGCCCGCGGCGGAAATCGCCGAATGGCCGGTGTTCGACGAGAATAGCGCCAGCGGTCTTTGCTACACCTCGGGCACCACCGGGCGGCCCAAGGGCGTGCTCTATTCCCACCGCTCCACCTTGCTGCATGCCTTGACGCTGGGCGCGGCCGACGCGCTTGGGCTGAAGGCCACCGACAGAGTCGTGTCGGTGGTGCCGATGTTCCATGTCAATGCCTGGGGTCTGCCCTACATGGCGCCGATGACCGGCGCGGCGCTGCTGATGCCAGGTCGGCAGATGGATGCAGCCTCACTGCTGGCGCTGATGAATGAGGAACGCGCCACCTTCGTGGTCGGGGTGCCGACCGTCTGGCTGAACCTGTTCAACCATCTGCGTGATACCGGCCAGCGGCTGGAGACGGTGACGCGGCTGATGGTGGGCGGCGCCGCCATGCCGCGCACCCTGATCGCGGGATACCAGGCGCTGGGCATCGAGGTGATACACGGCTGGGGCATGACCGAGACCAGCCCGGTGGTGACGGTGAACCAGGCCAAGCCCGCCACTGTCGGCCTGGAGCCGGAGGCGCTGCTGGATCTCAAGGCGCGGCAGGGGCGCTGTGTGTATGGGGTGGATTTGCGCGCCGAGGATGATAGCGGCGCGGAAGCGCCGCGCGATGGCGTCAGTCCCGGCCAGCTTCATGTGCGCGGCCATTGGGTCGCCAGCGGTTATTACCGCATGGACGAAATGGGGCAGGGGTGGTTTCCCACCGGCGATGTCGGCGTGATCTGTCCGCAGGGCTTCGTCACCCTGACCGACCGCAGCAAGGATCTGATCAAGTCGGGCGGGGAATGGATCAGCTCCATCGCCATCGAGAATATCGCCATGGCCCATCCCGATGTGCTGGAAGCCGCCGCCATTGCCGTGCCGCATGAAAAATGGGGCGAGCGGCCGCTGCTGATCGTGGTGCCCAAGCCGGGCGCGTCGCCCGCGCCCGAAGCTCTGCGCGACTTTTGCCGCGGCAAGCTGCCGGACTGGTCGCTGCCCGACCGCGTGTTGCTGGTGGACGCCATTCCGCATGGCGCGACCGGAAAAGTTTTGAAGACCGAGCTGCGGCGGCTTTACGCGGTGGCCTAGCGCACCATCCGGCCCAGGCCATGGGGCCGTCAGCCGGTTTTCCTCGCCCTTGCAGGATGCTGCGGTTAGGCTGCGGCGATGGTGGAGAAATTCTTCAAGAGCGAGGCGGCCAGCGGCATTCTGCTGATGGGGGTGACGGTGCTGGCGCTGGCCGTCGCCAATTCGCCTTTGTCGGGCGCCTATTTCGATTCCCTGCACATCATGGTTCTGGGCCTCAGCCTGCAGCACTGGATCAATGACGGGCTGATGGCCTTGTTCTTTCTGCTGGTGGGGCTGGAAATCCGCCATGAGCTGGGCGCGGGCCAGCTTTCGACCTGGTCGGGCCGCGCCCTGCCGGGACTGGCGGCGCTGGGCGGCATGGCGGCGCCCGCCGCGATCTATGTCGCGCTCAACCGGGGCGGCGCGCTGCATGGCTGGGCCATCCCCACCGCCACCGACATAGCCTTTTCGCTGGGCGTGCTGGCGATGCTGGGCTCGCGCGCGCCCGCATCGCTGAAGATTTTTCTCACCGCCCTGGCGATCCTGGACGATCTGGGCGCGGTGCTGGTCATCGCGGTGTTTTATGGCTCGGGCCTGTCGCCGCTGTTCCTGGGACTTGCCGCCGCGACGCTGGCGGTTCTGGAGGGGTTGAACCGGTTGGGCGTGAAACGTCTTGCGCCCTATCTGCTGCTGGGCGCGGTGCTGTGGTTCCTTGTCCTGAAGTCCGGCATCCACGCCACCATTGCCGGCGTGCTGCTGGCCTTCGTCATCCCCAAGGGGCACGGCGCGGCGTCGCCTGCGCTGAAACTGGAAGAACGTCTGACGGGTGTGGTCGCCTTCTTCATCGTGCCGCTGTTCGCCTTCGCCAATGCCGGCGTGTCGCTGGCGGGGATCACCGCCGCCACCTTCCTGCAGCCGATTACCCTGGGTGTTGCGGCGGGACTTTTCATCGGCAAGCAGGTCGGCATCTGCGGCGCCTGCTGGCTGGCGGTGAAGACCGGGCTGGCCCGGCTGCCGGCCGGCGCGAACTGGGCGGCGGTGTATGGCGTGTCGCTTTTGTGCGGCATCGGTTTCACCATCAGCCTGTTCATCGGCGCGCTGGCCTTTGGCGATGAGGGCAGCGTGGCGGCGGCCAAGCTGGGCGTGATCGCCGGCTCGTTCGTCTCGGGCGTGGCGGGCTGGCTGGTGCTGAGCCGGACCGGATTGAAAAGGGGTGCGGCATGAATTCACTTCTGGCTTTCGCCGGCGCGGCAGTTCTGGAAATTGCCGGATGCTTCGCCTTCTGGTCCTGGCTGCGCCTGGACAAGCCGGCGCTTTGGCTCGTGCCGGGCATCATCGCGCTGGCCGGCTTTGCCTGGCTTCTGACAATCGCCGACAGCCCGTTCGCCGGACGGGCTTACGCCGCCTATGGCGGCATCTACATCGCGGCAGCGCTGATCTGGGGCTGGATAATCGAAGGCCACAAGCCCGATACATGGGACCTGACCGGCGCGGCGCTGTGCCTGGCGGGAATGGCCGTTATCCTGTTCGTGCCCCGTTCGCTGCCGGCCTAGGTCGCCGTCAGGCATCTAGCGGGGTGCACCCGGCTGCATCTATAACCGCACCATGACAGTCGAAGAAAAAATGATCGCTTTCGCGAACCGCTTGGCCGATGCCTCGGGCGCGGCGATCCGTCCCTATTTCCGCCAGCGCATCGAGGTGACGCACAAGCCGGGCGTGCACGCCTACGATCCCGTCACCGAAGCGGACAGGGGCGCCGAGCGCGCCATCCGCGCCATCATCGAGCGCGACCGCCCCCAGGACGCGATCCTGGGCGAGGAGTATGGCGAGAAGCCCGCCGGCCTTTCCGCCAACAAGTGGCGCTGGGTTCTCGATCCGGTGGACGGCACCCGCGCCTTCATCACCGGGCGGCATGAATGGGGTTCGCTGATCGCGCTGGAGCATGACGGCGTGCCGGTGCTGGGGATTCTCGACCAGCCCGTGCTGGGCGAGCGCTTCCTGGGCGTCAATGGCCGCAGCGTCTTGACGACAGGCGAGGGCCGCACTGTGATGAAAGTGCGCGAATGTCCTGACATCAAAGACGCCATACTCTGCGCCACAGATCCGTCGGCCTATATGCCCGCCGACCAGCAGGACGCCTTCGCGCGAGTGAAGGCCAGGGCGCGCATGACCCGTTTTCATGGCGACTGTTACATCTACGCTCTTCTGGCGATGGGGTTCATCGATGTGGTGGTCGAAAGCGCGCTCAAGCGGTGGGACATCGCGGCGCTGATTCCGATCATCGAAGGGGCGGGCGGCATCATCACCGGCTGGGACGGCGAGCCCTGGCGTGAAGGCTCCAGGACCCTGGCCTGCGGCGACAGGCGCGTGCATGCCCAGGTGATGGAATTGCTCAAGGGGTGAGGAGCGGCGCGCAACAGCGCGTGAGCATGTCCGGTGGACATGCGAAAGCGACGAACGCCCGGAGTACAGGCGACGGGCCGGGAGCCGTCACAATAGCTTCACGAAACAAATCACGCCCATTAACCGGGCACTCACCCACGCTCCGTTAGCATCGGCGCAACCAAAAAATCGGGTGATGTGTGCGGCAGAAGGTCGATAACGCGGCAAATGTGCTGACGGCGGGCATGCTGGCGATGCCCACCCCAGCTTGAGCGAGCGCACAACCTGCGCCGAGACGTTCGACTGGTTTGTCGCCTACCCCGATGTCAGCGCGGTGGCGATCGTGGACAGCCAGAGCGGTGCGATCCTAGGCCTGATCAACTGCTTCATTTTTTTCGCCCGCTATGCACGCCAGTATGTTCCAGAGCTGTTTCGCAGGAAATCCATCCTGCGGCTGGCCAATCGCTCGCCCCTGATCGTGGACGAGAAAGTGCAAATTACCGATCTGGGCGCCACGCTTCTGATGGAAAATCCCGACGCGCTGTTTGAATGCTTCGTGGTGACGCGGTGCGGGCGCTATCTGGGCATTGGCACCGGCGAGGCCTTGTTGCGCGACAAGGTGCGGCTGCTGCAGGCGCGCGAACAGGAGTTGTCGCGCGCCCTGACGGCCGAAACCCAGGCCAATTCGGCCAAGAGCGATTTCCTCGCCCTGATGAGCCATGAACTGCGCACCCCGCTGAACGCCATTATCGGCTTTTCCGAAGTGCTGGGCACCGAATTGCTGGGGCCGCTGGGCCATCCGCGCTACCGCGAATATGCCAATGACGTGCATGGCGCGGGCCGGCATCTGCTGGCGCTGATCAATGACATTCTGGATCTGTCCAAGGCGGCGGCGGGCAAGTTCGACCTGCAATGCGAAGAGGTCTCTCCCGCCGACATTATCGGCGAATGCATGAAGCTGACGCGCGGCAAGGCCCATGAAGGCAAGCTGCGGCTGCATTGCGATCTGGCGCCGGGCCTGCCCAGCCTGATTGTGGACCGGTTGCGCTTCAAGCAGGCGCTGCTGAACCTGTGTTCCAACTCCATCAAGTTCACCCCGCCGGGCGGGCATGTGCACATCATGGCCGATCAGGATGATGATGGGCGCTTCGTGCTGACGGTGCGCGACAACGGCATCGGCATGAGCGCCGAGCAGATCCCGGTGGCGCTGGAGCCGTTCCGCCAGATCGCCTCGCCCTTCGCCCGCAACACCGAAGGCACCGGGCTGGGGCTGGCGCTGGTGAAGTCACTGGTCGAATGCCATGACGGATGGCTGGAGATTGAAAGTGAAGTCCGCAAAGGCACGGCGGTCAGGATCATCCTGCCGCCGGAGCGCACCATCCGTCGGCGCACCGCGCTCTTGGCCTGAAGCAAGGGTCGCTGGTTAGAGCGTTCCGATCACCGGCCCTACCGGCGCTTTGGGCAGCGCCGCCTTGGCCTTGGGCTTTTTCGCCGGCTTGGCTTTTTTCGCGGGCGTGGTGGGTTTTGCCGCGGGTTTGGCCTTGGCTGGTTTCTTCTTGCCCTTCCTGGCCTTGGGTTTCTTGCCCGTCACCAGCGCGGCGAGCGCCTTTTCCAGCGCCCCGATGCGCGCGACCAGCTTGTCCAGCTTCTTTCCCATGATCTGTCTACGATATCTAATGCGTGAATTGCTGGGTCTGAATGTCGATCGCCCGCTGGGCTGCGGCCACCGCATCGGTGCGCCCGCCTTCGACTTCGCCATTCTCGGTGCGCAGGCCCTTGATGCATTGGGGTGGCTCGATTTCCCATTTCCACCGCTGCTCGCCCAGGTGGCGGATGGAATAGAAAATTCCCCGGTGCGGTTTGTCGTTGCTCACGGTGTCCCAGCCTTTGGTGCGGAACTCTAGCGGCAAGAATTGCGGCGGGAAAGCGGTATCGCCGCCATCGCAGGGCTGTCACAAAAGTGAAATATTGTATCTATACCGCAGCACAATGCTGGAGCGTTGCGCGGGACTGGTGTTTGGTTTCTTGTTTCGCGCCGGCGAGGCGCTGCGCCTGCGCGACGAGACGCTAGCGGCGGCGCTGGCCGGCGGCCATGACTGGGTGTGGTTTCACCTGGCGCTCAGCGATCATCGCGCCCGCCGTTTCCTGGAATCCTTCACCGACATGCCGGAGGTGGCGCGCGCCCTGCTGCTGGGGACCGAGGACCGCGTCCAGTTTCATCTCACCGCCGATGGCGCCTGGGGCATCCTGCCGGATATCGAGCATGACTTTGCCGGGGAAAGCCTGGGCGCAGGCCGCTTCGGCTTCTGGCTGGATGGCACAAGGCTGATCACGGCGCGGCGCCATCCCCTGCGGGCCACGGAAGACCTGCGCGATGCGGTGGAGCGCGGGGCTCTGCCGCGCAGCCCGTCCGAGGCGCTGGCGTTGCAGCAGGAATATTTCATCGCTCTGGTGGAGCAGCGGCTGGCGGTGCTGGGGCGCGAGCTGGGCCGCATCGAGGATGCCGTGCTGGCCGATCGCTCGCATGGAGGGGTGGTGCTGGGGCCGCTGCGCCGCGAACTGTCCCGCTATGCCCGCGAATTCTCCTCGCTGCGCAGCGCCATCCACCGCGCCACCGGGGCGCGCAATGTGGTGGCGGCCAGCCCGCTGCTGGAGCATCTGCCGCTTTTGCTGCAGGAGGCGGAGGATTTCGAGCGCGATGTCGGCGCTCTGCTGGACCGGGGGCGGCTGTTGTACGAGGAAATTGAAACCCGCATCGCTTCCACCACCAATCGTAGCCTGTCGGCCCTGACCGTGATCTCGACCCTGCTGCTGCCGCCGACCTTTCTGGTCGGCGCCTTCGGCATGAACCTGCAGGGCATCCCCTGGGCGGCGCACCATTCGGGCTTCGCTTTTGTCTTCGCGTTATGTCTGGCGCTGGTGGCGGGCGGCTATCTGGTGCTACGCCGGTTCGGCATCCTGCCCTAGTTGAGCAGGCGTGGATCGGCCTTGCCGGATTCCAGGTCGGCCACCGTCATGGGATTGCGATAGCCCAGGGTCGACTTGGCGGACTCTTCCCAGGCGTCGGTGACCAGGTCACGCAACTGGCTGGCGCCTTCGGCCAGGCGTTCCGCGACAAAGGCCTTGGACGCAGGCGTGGCGGTGTCGAGCGCGCCGGATTTTTCGAGTTCATAGCTTTTCACCACAAGCGACCAGCTGGCGGCGAGATAGTCCTGGACATGCTGCTGGATGGTGCAGGCACAGGCGCGGTATGGCCTCAGCTTCGCCGCGACATCGGCGTCGGTGATGTTGGCATCGACGAAGACCTCTTCGAACTTGGCGTGGGTGCCGCGCGCGGTGGTGAAACCCTGCGGATTGGCATCGGACCTCCAGCCATTGTGATGGATGGAGGCATGCATGGGATTGGCGGTATCGCCGACAAAGTGCGCCCACCAGCCCAGGTCGCGCAGGGTGAGCATTTCGCGCAAGGCCCGCTCGCGGGCGAAACGCAGGCGCTCCGCCGGGGTCATGGCGAATTTTCTGGCGTGCTTTTGCGCCGCCAGCGTGATGCGCAGAATCGCGAAATCCTTCACCAGTTGCTGATAGCCGCCCATCAGATTGTAGGGCAGGTATCCGACCGCATACTGGTTGGCGCCGACGGCACGCAGGGCGGTGTCGTAATCGCGCCGCGTCGGCGGCAGGTCGGAAAGCTTCGGGCCACCCATAAGGGTGCCGTCGTCCAGCACGTTTACAAAATGGCCGGGATCAAGGTCGGCGTCATGCGGCTGGCCGGCGCCTTTGGAAATGTCGGGCTCGCGCGCCAGCTGGCCGATCTGAAACTGTGCCTGCGGCGTCCTGAGAAACGCCGGAATCTGGTGCGGAAAATTCTTCGCAGCTAGCTCGCCGATCATGCGGTGGCCCGCCGCGCCCCAGGCCAAGGCCGCACTGTGCGAGGCAGCCAGCAGCAGCGCCGCGATGATCATCTTGTGCATGGTCGCCCCCAGGAAAAAGGGGCCGGTCCTGCGGACCGGCCCCAAGTCAGTCTAGCATGGCTACAGTTCGGTGCGCAGGGTGAACTGGAACGTCTGCGGCGCGCCGACGGCGACGGTGGGATAGCTGCCGCAGGCGCTGGTGGTGGGCAGATTTGGATTGAAGCAGGGGCGCGAGGAGATCGAACCGAAGTAACGTTCGCGGAAAAGGTTGAAGCCGTTGAGCTTGACGTAGGAGCCCTTCCAGCCCAGCCCCCCCAGATCGTAGCCGATATCGGCATCGGCCAGGATATAGGGGTCTACCTTCAAGTCGTTGGCGTCGGTGGCGTAGCGGCTGGAGACGAACTTGCCGCCGAAGCCGAAGGTGAAGCCTTCCCAAGCATATTCATAGCGCTGGGAGACGGTCCAGGCCGGGGTTTCGGCCACCGACTTGCCCGCCAGGTTGACCGGCGCGCCACCCGCACCCACCAGGATGATGGCCTGCGGTCCGGCGCTGACGCGGGTGTGGATGTAGGAGACGGAGGTGTAGATGCTGAGATCCTCCATCGGCGAGACATTGGCTTCCACATCCACGCCGTCCACATTCACCGAGCCGATGTTGCGGTCGATGCTGATGCCCTGCTCCTGGTCGAAGCTGGTGACGATGCGGTTCTTGAACTGGTTGTTGTAGGCCGAAATCGAGAAGGTGAATTCGGGGGAATTGTAGCGATACCCGATATTGTAATTGGTGGAGGTTTCCGGCTTGACGCTGGAGAAGCTGGTATAGACGCAACCGGGCGCATTGGGGGTGGAAACGCCGGCGGTGACGCAGAGGCCGTTGTTGCCGCCATTATAGAGATTGTCGGTGCGCGGCGCGGCCAGGCCGGCGGCGACCGCGACATAGAACTGGTGCTCCGGTCCCCAAGGCGACAGCGACAGGCCGACATTGGGCAACACGCGGCTGAAGTTGACCGTTTTCTGGGCCGGCGGCACGTAAAGTTTGGCGTCGGCGCCGGGCAGGGTGACCGTGCCGTTTGCCGCGACCGCCGATGGCGGCGCGGTGGTGCAGGTCGGAAAGCCCACGCCTGACGAACCCGTAACCTGCAGGTTGCAGAGCTGGTTGAGGTCGCGCCGCATGAAGGGCATGCGCACGCCGGCGCTGACATGGGCGATGTCCTCGAAGAAGCTGCCCTCATAGGCGAACGCCACCTGATGCAGGATGGCGCGGCTGCGGCGGTCGCGTCCGCGTACCGGCAGGTCGTCGGCCGCCCTTACCCGTTTGCCGGGATCGCGATAGCCGGCAAAGGGATCGTTGGGGAAGCCGTTGGCGTCCAGGAAAGCGAACTGGGCGGTCTGGCGATGCAGGCCGATATCGCCGGTATAGCCCAGCTGCAGCGTGTGGTCAGGGGCTACCTGCCACACCAGCGAGGTGTTGAGGCCGTAGCGGATGGTGTTGGTGTTGTTGGGGCTGTAGACGCCCACCGTGTCCAGTATGTCGCCGTCGCCGTTCAGGTCCCGCCCGATAATGCCGGGAACATTGCCGCGCAGCTTGGCGTCCTGCTCGCTCAGTGCGGTGTAGCCGCCGCCATTGGCCAGCGTGTACTGGACCGAAGGATCGAAGGTCAGCGACAGTTCATCGGTGAGACGGAACAGCGAGGAAAGCCGGATATTTCCGGTGTCGGACGGGTTGATGCGCACGCCATGGAAGTTGGTGCAGGCGGCATCGCTTTGTGCGGCGCCGGTGACAGCGGCGACGCGGGTGCAGGTGGGCTGGTTGTCGAACTCCAGCCCGAAGCCCGAGATATTGCTGGTCAGGCCAGTGCCCGTGAAGCGGCCTTCCGGCGAGATCGCCACCGCCGGCGCGGCGGGACCGCCGGTGACGCGCGGGAAATTGGTCACGCCATTGAGCACACCCGGCGTCGCGGTCGTGGTCAGGGTGGAGACGGTAGGATAGTAGGTGGGGTTGCCGTAGAAATGGTTGCGGTTGGAATTGAAGTGCATCGCCAGCTGCACCCAACCCAGCTCGCCCAGGTCCTGATAGATCGAGGCGTTCATCTGCTTCTTCTGCAGGTGGCCCGGACCCTTGAACTTGTCGTAATCGGTATAGGAGAAGCTGGCGAAAGCCACCGTGTTCCAGGGGCCGAAGGCGCCGGTATCGAGCCGGATGAAGCCACGCTTGTAATTGTGGGAACCGCCGCTGGCGTCCACCAGTATGCCCCAATCATCCTTGGGCTTGGCGGTGGTGATGGCGACCACGCCGCCGGTGGCGGCGGCGGTGGGGCTGTCCACGTCGGTGGTGCCCTGGTTGACCGAGGCGCGGCCGATGATTTCGGAATCGGCGACCTGGTTGGTGTAGATGGCGTAGTTGCCGGTGTCGTTCAGCGGCATGCCGTCCCAGGTAAAGGAAACGTGGTTGCCATCATAGCCGTGGATGCGGATGTTGCCGCCGGCATTGCCGTAGGGATCGTTGTTGGTGAAGTTGAAGCCCGGCACCTTGTTCAGCATTTCGAACACCGACTGGCCGGCGGGCTGACGATCGATGAACTCCTGGGTGATGATGGAGCGCTGCTTGGGCACGGTGACGGGTGCCATGATGCCACCCGAGCTGTTGGCCTGGGCGCTGACAGTGACGGTGTCTTCCACCGCCTGGGTGGCGGTGGACTGGGCCAGGGCGGGATGCGACATCAGCAACAGGCTCGCGCCCGTCATAAGGAATGCGGTCAGTCTGGTCATGGAAGTCCCCTTGTTTGACACGCGCGCGTGCGCAAGCGCGACCACGTGGTCACGCGAAAAAGCCCATATGTGATGTCTGCTTCTGGCGGCAGCGATCGTGCGCGGAGTCTTAGAGCGGGGAGACTTCAGAATTGTGACGCTCCGGTGGCGGATTCGCTAAACGCGCGCGCAGGCGCGTGGAAAATTTCCACACCTGCGGTTGCAGGATGATTTTCCGTGTCAATTTGGATTCGGTTTCGCGACGGGGCGCGCAAAAACCGCGCGATGGCGGCGGCAGGTGACGGATGTGCAACGCTTTGACGACACGGTTGCAAAAAAGCGATTTTCATCGCGCGGCGTGTGCGGCGAGATGCCGTTGCGGGATGGTCCGTTTGCGATGGAAGTTCCACAGCGTCACAACGAATGCGTGCGTTGGCTTCAGCGAGAAAGCCGTAACATCCGTCGAAAGGTGCCGCGGTGCGCATGAACCCCGACAGCCAGGCCCTGACCACCCAGCCCGCGCAGCAGGCCGTGGTGATCCCTGAGCCGGTGTCGCCGACCCCTTCGCCGTCTGACGTGGCCATCGCCAACCCGCAGTCCAGTGTGGCGGTCCAGCCCAAGGCGACCACGGCACAGGACATGCCGGCCCAGGCCGCGACGCCCGATGCGGCGCCGCCGGAAGCCGCGGCTCCCGCCCAGGCCCCGCCCGAACAGTCGGCGGGCCAGGTCGCGCAGTAACAGTGTTGTTGTGAAAAAGAGCCGCGCCCCTAACCGGGCGCGGTTTCTTTTTGTCCGGCCACGAAAGCGTCGAACGCTTCCCAGAACTTCGCGCGGATGGCGTTTTTCTCCATCAGGATTTCGTGGCCGGCATCCGCGACCTCGACATATTGCGCATTGGGCGCGCGCGCCGCGAAGGCCCTGGCTTCGGGCGTCAGGCAGATGCGGTCCTTGCCCGCACCCACCACCAGCAGCGGCGTCGTGATCGTCTCGGCCTGGCCGCGCAGCCACTTCATCGAGCGGATGGCCGCCGCCAGCCAGCCCCAGGTCGCGCCCGCCAGGCGCAAGTCGGGATTTCCCCGCAGCAGCATCTGGGTACGCTCGAAGCGCTGCGGGTCGGAGGTGACCAGCTGGGTGGAGAAGGAGACATTGTGGGGATCGCGCGCCTCCATCCCCCAGACCCAACCGCCACGGTTGCCGCGCCAGATTTCAAACGCCGTCACCGCCGCCACCAGGAACTGGCGCTGGCCGCGCAGCGAAATGGCGATCATCGGCGCGTTCAGCACGCACCAGGCGAAACGCGCGGGATTGTGGGCGAGGGCGCGCAGCAGATTGTGCGCCCCCATGGAGTGGGCCAGCGCCACCGGCTTTTCGCCCGGCGCCAGCATGGGGGTGACGATCCAGTTCAGCAGCGTGTCCAGGTCTTGGTCGTATTCGGAGAAATCGCCGATGAAGCTCTTGCGGTGATCGTCGGCCAGCAGCCGGGCGCTGCCGCCCTGGCCGCGCCAGTCCATCGTCGCCACCGCGAAACCGCGCCCCCGCAGTTCGTCGATCACCTCGAAGTATTTCTCGATGAATTCGGTCTGGCCGTTGAGGAGGACGCAGACTCCCTTGCGCGCCACGCTTGGGTCGGCCTCGAAGCGGGCGGCGCGCAGCTGCGCCCCCACCGCCTTGATGGGCACCGGATCGAACTGGGTGGCGGCGGGAATCATGGAAAAAAATTCAGGGAATCGGGGGTTTCCTAGGCACTTAAACCGGTATTTCAAGGCCGGCAAAGGGTCTTGAAGGGCCTTTTTCCTTTCCTAAATACCGTTTGCCGGGCGCCCTTTTGGGCCCGGTTCCATGTCCCGCGCGGGCCTTCCCGGCGGGGCGAACCGCAACGCTTTTAGGAGGTTGTCTCATGCGTATTGATTATTCCCCGTTCTACCGTTCCACGGTCGGCTTCGACCATCTTCTCAACCTGCTCGACACCAGCGCCGACCAGGGCTACCCGCCCTACAATATCGAGCGCAGCGACGAGAATAATTACCGCGTCACCGTCGCGGTCGCCGGCTTTGCCGAGAAGGACCTGTCGGTGGATGTGAAGGACCGGGTGTTGACCGTCTCGGGCAAGAAGGAAGAGGCCGAAAAGCCGACCTTCCTGCACCAGGGCATCGCCGGGCGCGCCTTTGAGCGCAGTTTCCAGCTGGCCGAGCATGTCGAAGTGAAGGCGGCGCGGCTGGAAAACGGCCTGCTCCATGTCGACCTGGAGCGCCGCGTACCGGAGGAAAAAAAGCCCCGCCGCATCGCCATCAATGCCCCGGACCTCAAGACCATTGAAGGTTCGAAGGCGGCCTGACGGTCCCTTGCAGTATTAAGCAAGATCGGGGGCATCCTTTGGGGTGCCCCCGATTTTTTGTTAGGTTATCAGGGTAAACACTGCTTCGGTCCTGTATGGCGATCTGGCCGCAAAACCTGGCGACCCCCAAGTACCCCTCCAGCATCGAAGAGGTGCGGGCGCGCTATGCCGCCATGTTCGCCCGGTTCGGCGCGGCGTCGGGGGCGCTGGACGTCAGCCCCGGCCAGCTTGGCCCCATCGGCGGGGAATGGGTGCGCGCGCCCGGCAGCGATCCGGCCCGCACCATCCTCTATTTCCATGGCGGCGGCTTTGTCGCCGGCAGCCCCGAAACCCATCGCCCCCTGGTGGGCAAGCTGGTGGAAGCCAGCGGCGTGGGAGCCTTTTCCGTCGGGTATCGTCTGGCGCCGGAATGTTTCTTTCCCGCCGCGGTGCGCGACGGCATCGACAGCTATCGCGCCCTTCTCGCCAAGGGCATGTCGGCCACCTCCATCATCCTGGCGGGCGACGAGGCAGGCGGGGGACTGGCCTTCGCGGTGGCGCTGGCGGTGAGGAATGCGGGCCTGGAAATGCCCGGCGGCATCGCGGCCATGTCGCCCTGGGCCGACCTGTCGCTGTCGGGGCTGTCGGTGCTGGGCAACCGCCGCGCCGACACCGCGCTGGAATGGGAAAGCCTGTTCCTCTGCGCCCGGAGCTATCTGCGAAAATCCAATCCGTGCGACGCCTATGCCTCGCCGGCCTGGTCCAGCCTCAGCGGCTTTCCGCCCGTGATGGTCCATGCCGGGTCCACCGAAATATTGCGCGACGACGCGTCGAAGCTGGGCGACCGCGCCGCCGACGCCAATGTCTCGGTCAGTGTCGAGATCTATGACGGCATGGGCCACCTGTTCCAGATTGAGCCGGGGCGCAACGAGGCCAAGGTCTCGCTGTCGCGCCTGGCCCAGTTCATCCGCGCCAAGAGCGCGGTGATGGCGGCCTGATCGCGTCGGTCTTTTTCGTCGGGAAAGAGAATTAGCCGGGTGCGTTGCCATCACATGGCGACCAGCAAGCAGTCCGCAGTCCAGACCCGCGAATATCACGTCGTCCCCGAGGCGGATGGCTGGGTGGTCGAGCGCGACGAGGCGCTGACCGGCCTGTTCGCCCATGACCAGCATGCCGCCATCGCCCAGGCGGTGGCCGCCGCCCAGCGCGATCATCACAGTGGCCTGGATATGATGGTCTGCGTGCAGAGTGTACGGACCTATGCGTACTGAACTGTACGCAGAGCAACCGCCTATGACTTGGCGAAAAGCCATTTCAGCATCGGCGCCGCGGCGGCGGCAGCCAGCAATTGCGCACCAATGAAGCCCAGCGTGGATGCGGGCGCAATGCCGGAAAAGCTGTCGGTGAGCGCGCGGGCGATGGTAACGGCAGGATTGGCGAAGGAGGTCGAGGCCGTGAACCAGTAGGCCCCGGTAATATAAAGCCCCACCAGCATGGGGATGGAGGCTGGCGCGAAACGCAGCCCGCCCGCGATGGCGCCCAGCAATCCCAGCGTGGCGATCGCCTCCGCCAGCCATTGTGGCGGCCCGTCGCGCAGATGGGTCGAGACTTCCAGCACCGGCATGGCGAACATCAGATGGGTGAGCCATACGCCGATGATGGCCGCTATGACCTGCACCAACGCGTACCGCGCCGCGATCCGCCATTCCATCTCGCCGCGCAGTGCGAAGAACAGGGATACGGCGGGATTGAAATGTGCGCCCGACAGCGGACCCAGGATGGTGATCAGCACCACCAGCGCCGCCCCGGTCGCAATGGCGTTGGCCAGCAGCGCTATCCCCATGTTTCCGCCCGCCAGGCGTTCGGCCATGATCCCCGAACCCACCACGGCGATCAGAAGGAAGACGGTGCCAAGAAATTCCGCCGCCAGACGGCGTTGAACGCGGGCCATTGTCAGATCAACCGCATGCCGTTGCTGTCTACCACCCGCTCGCCATCTTCCTTGGTGAACGCGCCGCGCTGGGAGGAGGGCAGGATGTCCAGCACCTCTTCGGACGGGCGGCACAGTTTTGCTCCCAGCGGGGCGACGACAATGGGCCGGTTGATAAGAATGGGATGGGCCATCATTGCGTCGATCAGCTCGTCATCGGTCCTGGCCGGATCGCCCAGACCCAGTTCCTGGTAGGGCGTGCCCTTTTCCCGCAGCAGTTGCCGGGGCGTCAAACCCATCAAGCGCAGCAGCACGACCAGTTCCGCGCGGCTGGGCGGTGTCTTCAGATATTCGATGATCTGCGGCTCGTTGCCGGAATTGCGGATCATCGCCAGCGTGTTGCGGGACGTGGCGCAATCGGGATTGTGATAAATGGTAATCATGAGTGCTTGGCGATATCCGATACCTGATGCTGCAGGGAAAGCCGGTCCAGTCCCGACATTTTCAGATTGGCGAAGGCGGAAAGCCGGTTGTTGAGCATGCGGTAGGTGTCGGCGAAGGCCACCGCGATTTCGGCGGGGCTGCCTTCGGCCGCCGCCGGATCGGGCATGCCCCAATGGGCGGTCATGGGCTGGCCGGGCCAGACCGGGCAGACTTCGCCCGCCGCATTGTCGCAAACGGTGATGACGAAATCGAGCTTGGGCGAATCCGGTTTGGCGAATTCATCCCAGGGCTTGGAACGAAACTGGCTGATGTCGTAGTCCAGCCGCCCCAGCAATTCGAGCGCGTGCGGATTCACTTCGCCCCGGGGCTGCGATCCGGCGGAATAGGCCTTGAAGCGTCCGGCGCCGATTTTGTTCAGGATCGCCTCGGCGAGGATGGAGCGCGCCGAGTTGCCGGTGCAGAGAAACAGGACATTGTAGGTCATGCGCGCAGCCGTTTTTTGGGTGGGCAGCAGCCGGTGGCGACGGATGCCAGCGGGGCACAGATTTCGGGGCGTCCGCCGCAGCAATCTTCCCTCAAGAACACCAGGAGGGCGCTCATCGCGTCGAAATCCGCCGCATAGATGATGGAGCGCCCGTCGCGGCAGGCGCTGATCAGGCCGGCGTTGGACAGGAGCAGAAGCTGCGCCGACATGGTGTTGGGCGCGGTCTTGAGCTTGCGGGCGATATCGCCTGCCGCCATGCCGTCCGGCCCGCACCGAACCAGCAGGCGAAACACCGCCAGCCGCCCGTCCTGCGCCAGTGCCGAGAGTTTCTGGACGGCTTTTTCCGATTCCATATTTCATAGATTATAGAAATATGGACGCGAGTCAATCCTGCAGACCGCGATCAGGCCGAAATGTCGAGCTGCCTGCCCAGACCGCTTGCAGGAGAACGGCTGATGTCCGTGTTCAGGCCGCTGAGATTTCCCGCAAAGGTCACGGCATTGGATACGGTTCGGCTGGGATCGTCCCTGGCGTTGATGTCATAAGGCCCCGATCGGGGATGCGCCGGATCGATATGCTTCTTGGCGTAACCGACATCCGTGCAGTTCTTGCACGAAAAGCCGTTGACCTGCACTGGAGTGGAATAGTTGGCGCTGATGGCCATGGCTCAGGCCGTCGCGGCCAGGGCCTCGGCAAAGCGCCCGGGCAGCTTCGCGCCGGTGAAATCCGCCCCTTCGATCTCGGTGTCGCGCATGTCGGCGTCGCCGAGATTGGCGTAGGAGGCATCGCAGCCCGACAGGCGGGCGCGGCGCAAATC
>Ga0114974_10000235_pt1 | contig 48704 bp, 46 predicted proteins | sample S_130206_EF_Meta_FD_87318 | JGI IMG/M metagenome (GOLD analysis project Ga0114974, IMG submission 87318) | Freshwater microbial communities from Lake Simoncouche, Canada to study carbon cycling - S_130206_EF_MetaG | ecosystem: Environmental > Aquatic > Freshwater > Lake | place: Lake...
CTCGTCGAGCTTGAATGGCTTGATAACGGCCGTGATGAGTTTCATGAATGCTCCTTAAACGGAAATTTAATTAAAAGTTTTTCTTGATGCCAAAGACAACTGCGGTATCACCCATATTTTTTGTAGGGGCCTTGCCGTCGTAAACAAATTGTGTAGCGTCAAAACCATGTAATTTTTTATAGTTGGTTCCGACCACTGTTGCACTCAAAACAGTGCCATTCATGTCTTTGTTAACGGCAATTGAAAAGTCGTTGTAACTATAGGATGGTGTTTTAGAAACATGCTTGAAGTACTGATCGCCAATATGAGGAACAATTGTTAAGCCATCACCCATATCGAGTGTATAGCTCAAATCCAAGTAACGGCTTCCTGACGTTGTAGTGCCGTCTGGATTTTTTTGACCAAACAATGGCCCAATACTATTTGACAACTTAGCAGTAAATGCACCATAACTGACAGCGCCATAAACCTCTAATGTGTTGGGGTTGTAGTAACTGCCAGCGCTTGAGTATTTATTACCAGGATAGTAATACTGCAACAGACCAAAATCTAAAGTTGTATCTTTGGCAACTTCTTTTTTGTATCCGCCATATAAATCAATCTCAAGTCCGCCTTTAAAGCCCTTCACGTTTGTAACGGCGGGAGAAGCCGTTTCTTGCGCATCTTTAATCCACTTAATGGTTGACGCCCAAGCACCCACATAAAAACCGCTGGTTGACACAAAGTCAACACCGCCTTGAAGGGCTGGCTGTTTACGTGATTGAGAAATACCTCTGTAACGATAGTCAGTTACAGCACCCATGTTGTAGGTGAGTGAGTCAGCAGGTACTGCTGGGGCGGGTGTTTGCGCTTGTGACAAAGAAGATGCAGCAACCAAAGCGATGGCTACTAAAGAGATCAAGGACTTTTTCATTTTTCAACTCCAATTTTTATTAAGAACAATTTACCTTTAGCAGACTCCATGCCAAGGAGACTACAGCTTGTTTATGCAAGATTTGAGGCTCTTTGCCCCAAATTGGTTCTGCACAGGCACAAATATACGCACTAACTTGGTGCTCATGTTTGTCTTGTTTCACTTTTTGTCACATTTGCACCAAAAAGAGGTTCTCTTGAGTCTGTCTGAAATACAAAGTTTTGCTTTGGTTGGTTTAAAAACATCACCTGTCATGGTTGAAGTGCATTTGCCAACGGTTTTCCCGCCTTCACCTTGGTTGGATTGACCGATATGGAGGTGCGCGAAGCGCGTGAACGCGTACGATGCGCGATTCAAAACGCGGGGTTTAATTTTCCAAGCAGTCAACTCATCACTATTCATTTGGCGCCAGATAATCTACACAAGGATTCGGGTCGTTTTGATTTGCCCATTGCAATCGGCATCTTCGCGGCAAGCGGTCAAATCGACTCCAGCACGCTTAAAGAATATGCGTGTGCAGGTGAGTTATCGTTATCGGGTGATTTAAGGTCGGTTCATGGTGCATTGGCCATGGTGTTGGGTGCGCAAAAGGCAGGTCATCAACACAAATGAGTGTTGCCGTCAAGCAGCGCGCAAGAAGCTTGCGTAGTCTCCAATTCAAAAACCTATCAAGCGTCACACCTTGTCGATGTTGCGCAAAATTTTTCAATCGATCCACAAATTAAGGATGCATCAAGCACCATAGACTTGCAACGACTCGACTACAAACCGCCAAGTAATCATCTCTCCAAAAATATTCGCACGCTTGATTTAAAAGAGGTGAAAGGCCATAGCTTTGCCAGACGAGCGCTTGAAATTGCTGCTGCCGGTGGCCACAGTTTATTGATGACAGGGCCGCCTGGCAGCGGTAAATCCATGCTCGCACAACGCTTGATTGGTTTGTTGCCTCCCATGGATTTATCTCAAATGCTCGACAGCGCTGCGGTTGCTTGTCTTCGACCATCTTCACACATTCAAACTTGACAAGAGCGTCCTTTTCGTTCCCCCACCATTGCGCAACCGCAAACGTTTTGGTGGGTGGTAGTTCACCACCTCGATCGGGTGAGATTTCTTTGGCGCATCATGGGGGTTTATTTTTGGATGAGTTTCCAGAGTTTCTCGTCATGCATTAGAGGCCTTGCGTGAGCCCTGGGAAAGTGGGCGCATCACCATTTCACGCGCGATGTACCAAGCCGAGTTTCCTGCGCAGTTTCAAGTGATTGCCGCAATGACTCCCTTTCCATGCGGATGCTCGGCTCATCGAAACCCTGTCGTTGTACACCCGATCAAATTACACGCTATCAAAATCGTTTAAGCGGTCCTTTGTTGGATCACATCGATTTGCATCTGTTTGTTCCATCTCTATCTACCAACGAATTGATACAAAAACCAATAGGTGAAAGTAGTTAAACAATTCAGGCGCGATGCATCAAAGCCAGACAATTTGCAATGGATCGACAAGGTGTTGCCAATCACACGCTCAATTCTGCAGATATCGCAGGCTTGCAAATTGATACACAAGCACAACAGTTGTTTAAAAAAACAGGTACTCAAATGAGTCGGTCGAGCCGAAGCGTTCACCGCATCCTTAAAGTGGCCTGCACGATTACAGATTTGAATCAACAATCCATTATTGAATCCAATCACCTCAAAGAGGAAATGCAATACAGAAGTATCGAAGCCTCACTATGATATGAGTATGCGCACAAAACCTTCCTTCGCCATGGTCTGGTGGCTGTCGTTGGCGCAACTCATCACCTGGGGCAGCAGTTTTTATGGGTTCGCACTGTTTATGGGACCCATGGAGCAACACCTGCATCTCACGCGATCAGAATCGTCGCTGGCATTTAGCTTGGCTTTATTGTGCGAAGGCTTGATGGCGTTTGTGGTTGGGCGTTGGATCGACAAAGGCTATGCCAAACAAGTAATGACTTGGGGTTCGGCTTGTGTGGGCTTGGCTTTTTTGGTTCATAGATGGGTCGATAGCAGTTTTGCTTTTTATGCGCTATGGATGTTGATCGGTGCGGGATGGTCTGCCACGCTTTACAACCCTGCGTTCACAGTGCTCACACAGCATTATCCGCATGATTTTCGTCGCGCCATTATTACGATGACTTTTTTGGGTGGATTGGCCAGCACAGTTTTTATTCCCTTGGTTGCATTTTTAGAATCCCGCTTGGGTTGGCGTGATGCACTCACTGTTTTGGCAGTTTTAAATTTATTGATTTGTGTCCCACTCCATGCGTGGATACTCAAAGAGATTCAACCCCCATCGCATCACGCGTCCAATCAAAACAGCAAACAATCACTTCAACAGCATTTAAAACAAGCGCCGTTTTGGTTGCTCGGTGCATTCATCGTATTGATGATGGCCGCCACCAGTGCTTTACCTCCGCACATGGTGAGTTTGTTAAGAGAGTCGGGGATGAATAACGCATGGGCCATTGCTGTTCCTGCCAGCATCGGTGTCTTGCAAGTGTTGGGTCGATTGGTTTTGTATTTTTTAAATGATCGTGTGCCTGTTCATCAAGCCAATCGATGGGTTCCGTGGTTGATACCGAGTGCCTTTGCCATGTTACTCATCGGTTACGGTCAACACAGTTTTGCAATTGCCTTTGTTGTTTTATATGGTGTCGGTAATGGATTGCTCACCATTGTTAAAGGCACTTCAATGGCAGAATATGTAAGTCGCGAAAACAATGGTGCACTGAATGGCATGCTCGGCATTCCGTTGGCATTGTCGCGAGGCTTATCACCGTGGCTATTGGGTTTGTTGTGGCAACAAGAAATTGGTTATCGCTACGGTTTAATGTTGATGGTGTGCGTTTGCGCCGTAGCCATTGTTTGCATGCTACTTGCGCAAAAAATAAGTTTGCAAAAAAATCTTTAGTTATAGATTGGGGGCGAGCAATCGGTGTAAATCTTTTATTGCAACACCTTGTCGCACCGCCAAACCTTTGACTTGATCGTCGCCCACGCGTCCCACATTGAAGTACGCGCTTTGGGGGTGCGCCAAATAAAAACCACTCACGCTTGCGGCAGGCGACATCGCCAAACTATCGGTGAGCGTCATACCGATTTCTTGACATTGCAACAATTCAAACATGGCGCGCTTGACGCTGTGATCAGGGCATGCTGGATAACCAGGTGCGGGTCGAATGCCTTGGTATTTTTCTGCAACCAGCTCTGCATTGCTTAAACTTTCTTGCGAGGCATAGCCCCACAAATCTTTGCGCACGCGCGCGTGCATGCATTCTGCAAAAGCTTCTGCCAATCGATCGGCCAAAGCTTTGAGCATGATCGCGCTGTAATCATCGTGATCGGCTAAAAAATATTTTTCTTTTGCATCAACGCCTAAACCCGATGTTACAGCAAACAAGCCCACATAGTCGGGCACGCCCACTTCACCTACAAAATCAGACAAACACCGATTAGGACGCGCAACGCCGTCAACAATTGGTTTTTCGGTTTGTTGACGCAAACCATACCACGTGAGCGCGCGCTGTGTGCGCGACTCATCCGTCCACAACACAATATCGTCACCCATGCGATTGGCAGGATACAAACCCACCACGCCTTGCGCAGACAACCAACGCCCCTCGATCAATCGCTTGAGCATGCGCTTGCCGTCGCTCATCACGCGAACAGCCTCAGCGCCCACCACCTCATCTTGTAAAATGGCTGGATAGGCTCCCGCTAAATCCCATGTTTGAAAAAATGGACCCCAGTCGATATACGCTTCTAACTCGCCCAAATCAAAGTTTTTGAACAAACGACGACCAATAAATTTAGGCTGTTGTGGTTTGTATTTCACCCAATCAACTTGCGCTGCATTTTTTCGGGCGTCATCCAAACTTAATAATGGCGTTTGTTTTTTGTTAGCGTGTTGTTGGCGCACGCGCACATAATCCGCGTTCAAATCTGCAATGTATTGCGACGCTTGGTCGCTGAGCAAACCTTGGGCAACGCCCACACTTCGCGACGCGTCGGGCACATACACAACAGGACCTTCGTAATGCGGTGCGATCTTGACGGCCGTGTGCACACGACTGGTGGTTGCCCCGCCAATGAGTAATGGAATTTTGCGCATGCGAAAGTAATCGTCTTTTTGCATTTCGCTGGCCACCACTTGCATCTCTTCCAAGCTGGGAGTGATCAAGCCAGATAAACCGATGATGTCTGCGCCTTCTACTTTGGCCTTGGCCAATATTTCATGGCATGGGACCATGACTCCCATATTGATCACTTCAAAGTTGTTGCATTGCAAAACAACTGTCACAATATTTTTGCCGATGTCGTGAACGTCGCCTTTGACTGTGGCAATCACAATCTTGCCTTTTGTTTTGACGTCTTCGCCTGCGGCTTCTTGCAATCGTTTTTCTTCTTCAATGTATGGAATGAGATGCGCCACGGCTTGCTTCATCACACGCGCGCTCTTCACGACTTGAGGCAAAAACATTTTGCCTTGACCAAACAAATCGCCCACTATATTCATACCATTCATCAGCGGGCCTTCAATCACGTGCAGAGGTCTTCCGCCTTTTGCTAAAATAGCTTGATACGCTTCTTCGGTATCTTCGGTAATAAATTCTGTGATGCCATGCACCAGCGCATGACTCAATCGCTGCGATACGCTTGCAGGCGTATCTGTTGTGCCGCGCCAGAGATTTTTTTGCGACTCGTCTTTAGCCATGCCCTTTGCAGATTCGGCAATTTCAATTAGTCGCTCGCCCGGTGTGAGTTGCGCTTCACCTTCTTTGTATTTTGGTTTGCGATTGAGAACCACATCTTCAACGCGTTCACACAACACGGGTTCGAGTTCGTCATAAACGCCAACCATACCCGCATTGACAATGCCCATGTCAAGACCCGCACGAATGGCGTGATACAAAAACACGGTGTGAATGGCTTCACGAACAGGGTCGTTGCCTCTGAAACTAAACGACACATTAGAGATACCACCACTGACCTTGGCGCCTGGCAAATGTTGTTTGATCCAACGTGTGGCCTCAATAAAATCAACAGCGTAGTTGTCGTGCTCTTCGATGCCTGTTGCAATTGCAAAAATATTGGGATCGAAAATAATATCTTCAGGCGGAAAATCTAACTTATCGACCAGCAAGCGATACGCACGTTCACAAATTTCTTTTTTTCTTGCAAATGTATCGGCTTGGCCTTTTTCATCAAACGCCATCACGACTGCCGCCGCGCCATAGCGCTTAACTAATTTGGCTTGATGTAAAAAAGATTCCTCGCCCTCTTTCATGCTGATGGAGTTGACAATGCCCTTGCCTTGAATGCAACGCAAACCCGCCTCAATCACCGACCATTTGGACGAGTCAATCATGATGGGCACGCGTGCAATGTCGGGCTCGCTGGCAATTAAATTAAGAAACCGCACCATGGCGGCTTGACTATCGAGCATCGCCTCATCCATGTTGATGTCAATGATTTGCGCGCCGTTTTCCACTTGCTGCCTTGCAACGGCCAAGCCCTGTTCAAATTCACCATTCAAAATCATTCGCGCAAATGCTTTCGATCCCGTGACATTGGTGCGCTCACCAATGTTGACAAACAAAGAGCCGTCTTGAATCAATACGGGCTCGAGTCCCGAAAGCTTCATGGCAGGAGGGGCTGTTTGTGGTGTTGCTTTTGAGTTCATGTTGCTTTAATTAATTGATGGCTACGGCTTCACGATAAAACCGATTGGCTTTTAAAGATCGTGTTTTTTCTGGTTCAACTGCGTTGGCAATGGCTGCAATATGCTCGGGAGTGGTGCCACAACATCCACCGACAATATTCACCAAGCCTTCAGCCGCAAACTCGTGCAACAAACGACTTGTGACTTCTGGCGTTTCATCAAATCCTGTTTCACTCATGGGATTGGGCAATCCCGCGTTGGGATAACAACTGATGAAGGTGTCGTCGGCAACCTTGGCCAACTCTTGAATATACGGCCTCATCAACGCAGCACCTAATGCACAATTTAATCCAACTGCCAAGGGTTGTGCGTGTCTAATACTGTACCAAAAAGCAGTCACTGTTTGTCCACTCAAAATACGACCCGATGCGTCGGTGACCGTGCCACTGATAATGAGCGGCAAACGTTCACCACTGTTTTCAAAAAATTCGTCAACGGCAAACAAAGCGGCTTTGGCATTTAAAGTATCAAACACAGTTTCGAGCAATAAAACATCAACGCCGTTTTCAACCAACGCTTGTGTTTGTTCGTAATAAGCTTGTCGCAGCTCTTCAAAATGGATATTACGAGCGCCTGGATCGTTCACATCAGGGCTGATGCTGGCGGTTTTTGGTGTTGGGCCTAATGCACCAACAGCAAAACGGGGTTTGTCGGGTGTGCTGAATTGATCGCAAGCTTGTCTGGCTAATTTTGCAGATGAGGCGTTCATTTCAATGGCCAAATCGGCCATGTCGTAATCGGCTTGTGCAATCGTTGTTGCACCAAATGTATTGGTTTCAATCATATCAGCGCCAGCTGCTAAATACGATTGATGAATATCTAAAATCACATCGGGACGAGTCAAGCTCAGTAATTCATTATTGCCTTTAACGTCACGACGGAAATCTTTGAATCGCTCACCCACGCCATCTGCGCCTTGATAGCCCTCGCCTCTGTATTGGACTTCATTCAATTTAAAGCGTTGAATCATGGTGCCCATCGCGCCATCCAAAATCAAAATACGCTGGTTTAAAAGTTGAGGTAATTGTTGAGCGCGTGTGTATTGATAAAGTTTCATAGCCTTGATTGTAAAAGAGCTTGGGCGACCTCTACAAAACCAGCACCGGATTTGTTTTGTGTGATCCAGTTCGGCATGATGGGCATTCGATCAGCAAAGTCCATCACATTAGCAACACCTACCGCGTGAGGAAAAAACTCAAACATCGGCATATCGTTGGGCGAGTCACCCATATAAATCATGTTTCCATTTTCTTTTTCTAAGTCGAGACGCCATACCTCTTTGAACATGCGCTTCACTGTTGTGAGTTTGTTCCACTCGCCCTGCCATGCATTCACATGAATAGACGATACTTTGGTTGTGAGCCCGTGCTTTTGCAAAACCGAAACAATCTGATCGACTTGTGCTTGCGGCAAACGCGGCACATCTTCACAAAAATCAATGGCCAAATCATATTGTCGAAAATCTTGATCAGAAGCCACGGCACATCCCGCAACAGCTTTCAATACATCTTCTCGGGCCAAATCCAAGCGCTTGCGCAATTTTTGACGCTCTTGTGCTGCTAACAGATGACGAGTTCTTATTCGCTTTTCTGTTTCATCCATCCACATATAAAAAGCGCCGTTCTCGCCCACCACCCCATGAACGGGCCACATTCGCGCCATGTGATCGCACCAACCCGCTGGACGCCCTGTCACCAGTACCACCCGAATACCACTTAAAAAAAGACGCTCTAAATGCAAATAGGCGTCAGCCGTTAGCTGCCCTGAAGTAGTGAGTGTGTCGTCAACATCGGTTAAAACCGTATGAACCCCGCTTAAAACAGGGCTTGGTATTTCAAAAAATGGGGCGGGGCTCATTGCCTAGATAATACGTCGCAATGCGCAATTTATTACCCCTTCAGGCTTGGAAGTTTTTACAAACCCACAAAGATGCCCTTTTGATTGATGTTCGAATGGAGATTGAGTCCATGTATGTGGGCCGCCCGCCAGGCTCTATCAATATTGCGTGGTATGAATATCCCGAATTCACGCCCGATGTACAAGCGTTCACTTCAGCTGTAAATGCTGAGGCCAATGACTTCAACAGATCAATTGTTTTAATTTGTCGCAGTGGACAACGAACCTTAGACGCCGCGCTGGCACTTGAAATGGCGGGCTTTACCGACGTCGTCAACGTTGTTCACGGGTTTGAAGGTGACCTCAACGACCAACACCAACGATCGAGTATCAATGGATGGCGGTTTGACGGACTCCCATGGGAACAGCTGTAAAGTACAAAACACCCCGCCTTGCGCTTCAAGCGTTAAAATATGTAGAGTTAACTTTTAAGAAATGAGTCTTTTATGTCCGAGCAACAAAAACCGACAGAGTCCACACCTGATGTGATTGAATCAATCGTTCCTCTCATGCCCATTGTTTTACCAGTCGCGGGCGGCGTCCTTATCTTTTTATTGGCTTTTATTGCTGTTTTCATGGGCTGATATCTAAAATGAATGCCCCTTTGCCTAACCATATAAGCTTGGCTCATCCCGAATATGTTAAAAACTCTCGCGTGGTCAAGTGGGTCGCTGAAATTGTCGCCCTTTGCAAGCCCGATGATATTTATTGGTGCGATGGCTCTGATGAAGAGTACAAACGCTTGTGCCAAATGTTAGTCGATGCTGGCACCTTCAAAAAACTCAATCCTGCTAAACGTCCCAACTCGTTTTTAGCCTGCTCAGACCCCAGCGACGTGGCGCGCGTTGAAGACCGCACCTATATTTGTACAGACAAAAAAGAAGACGCAGGCCCCACCAACAATTGGGTTGCCCCCGCCGAGATGCGCGCCACTTTAAATCCGCTTTTTGACGGATGCATGAAGGGTCGCACACTTTATGTCGTGCCTTTTTCCATGGGTCCATTGGGCAGCCCCATTGCACACATTGGCATAGAGCTTTCCGACAGCCCCTATGTGGCAGTCAATATGAAGTTCATGACACGCATGGGCCGTGCTGTCTATGATGTATTGGGCGGCGATGGTGAATTTGTCCCCTGTATTCACACAGTTGGCGCGCCTTTACAAAAGGGTGAGAAAGACAGCGCTTGGCCTTGCAACAAAACCAAATACATTGTTCATTACCCCAAAGCACGCGAAATTTGGTCTTATGGCTCGGGCTATGGCGGAAACGCGTTGCTTGGCAAAAAATGTTTTGCTTTGCGCATTGCCTCTCAAATGGGGCGTGATCAAGGTTGGCTGGCCGAACACATGCTGATCTTGGGCGTGACCAATCCACAAGGCAAAAAATACCATGTGGCTGCTGCTTTTCCTAGCGCGTGTGGCAAAACTAATTTTGCAATGCTGATTCCCCCAAAAGGTTTTGAAGGTTGGAGTGTCACCACCATTGGTGACGACATCGCTTGGATTAAACCTGGGGTCGACGGAAAGTTATACGCTATTAACCCAGAAGCGGGATACTTTGGTGTCGCGCCTGGCACCAACACTCTAACCAACCCCAACTGCATGGCGAGCCTCAACAAAGATGTGATTTTCACCAATGTTGCGCTTACAGATGATGGCGATGTTTGGTGGGAGGGTATGTGCGACGCGCCTGCTCATTGCATCGATTGGCAAGGAAACGATTGGACACCTGTCATCGCCAAGGAAACGGGCGCAAAAGCAGCGCATCCCAATGCACGCTTCACCGTCTCTGCCCTCAATAACCCCGCTCTTGACTTTGCATGGGATGACCCAAAGGGTGTGGCGATTGACGCATTTATTTTTGGCGGCAGACGTTCCAGCACAGTTCCTCTGGTCACTGAGGCGCGCAATTGGATCGAAGGCGTTTATATGGCCGCCACCATGGGCTCCGAAACCACAGCAGCAGCAGCAGGTCAACAAGGCGTTGTTCGCCGTGATCCTTTTGCCATGTTACCTTTTGCTGGCTACAACATGAGCGATTATTTCCAGCACTGGTTAGATTTGGGCGCAAAACTTTCAAAAACGAATGCGCGATTACCCAAGTTTTACACCGCCAATTGGTTTCGTAAAGACGAGAGCGGCAAATTTGTTTGGCCAGGATACGGCGAAAACATGCGCGTTCTCAAATGGATGATCGATCGCATTGAAGGCACGGCCGCAGGCCATGAACATGTGTTTGGCGTGAGCCCCACATTCCAAGAAATCAATTGGACAGGGCTTGAATTCACAGAGTCTCAGTTTAAAACAGTAACGCACATCGATAAACCCGCTTGGGTTGAAGAGCTCAAACTTCATCAAGCATTGTTTGAACAACTGGCCTATCACTTGCCCAGCGAATTAACAAACACCAAACTGGCTTTAGAAAAGCGTTTAGCCGCTTAACAAAAACGCATGAAGTTCTTGTGCTAATTCAACGTATTGTTGAACGGGCACTTCTTCAGCGCGCCTTTGTACATCAAACGATCCCACATAATTTTTTTGAGTCAGCCACCGGCCCAAGCTGTGACGCAATAATTTTCTACGCTGACTAAAAGCAACTTGTACCAATTGCGATAGCAAAGAAAATTCGAGATTGGGTGGCTTCTCTAGAGGCACCATTCGAACCACCGCACTATCGACACGTGGTGGCGGATCAAACGCAAAAGGTGGCACCTGGAGTACATTTTCTAGTTGATAGCGCCACTGCAACATCACACTCAATCGACCGTACGCCGATGTTGATGGCTTGGCAACCATTCGATCAACAACTTCTTTTTGCAGCATGAAATGCTGGTCTTGTACATACTCAACGAAATCAAGCAAATGAAACAAAATGGGTGAAGAGATGTTGTAGGGCAAGTTGCCCACGATACGCCATTTTTTTATCTGTTGATTGTTCGCCAGCATTGCAAAGTCAACTTTTAAAACATCCGCCTCGATCACTTGCAACTGCGGGCGCGCACGTAAGCGATGAGCCAAATCGCGGTCGAGTTCAATCACAGTAAGTTGCCCCAGTCGCTCCATTAAGGGTTGCGTCATCGCTGCCAGACCAGGGCCAATTTCAATCATGGCTTGCCCCGCTTGAGGGGTAATTGCACTCACAACTTGATCGATAACGCCTGCATCAATTAAAAAATGCTGGCCAAATCGTTTGCGTGCAATGTGTTTCACAGCGCTTATTGCGGTTCTTCGCGATATTCAACATAAGCGCGCCCACGTACACCACGCGCCCAATCTTCAAATGCTGTTTCCAACTTGCTTTCGCGCAAGGCCGCGCGTGCACGTTCTTGAATTTCACGCGCAGACAATGGCACTTGTCGTCGTTCCATCACTTGAATTAAATGCACGCCAAAGCGCGAAGTGAGTGGCTCGCTGATTTGTCCGGGTGCCAAGCGATTCATCACCTCTTCAAATTCGGGTACAAACATGCCAGGCGTTGCCCAACCCAAATCACCGCCCTTGTCAGCACTTCCATCTTCTGAATACTTCTTGGCCATCTCGGCAAAATTTTCCGCACCTCTATCGATTTGTTGTTTGATTTGTGAAAGTTGTGCGCGCAAAGTATTTGCATTGGTGTTAGACTTTATTTTTAAAAGAATATGTCGTGCGCGCGTTTGTGTTGTCAGTTTGTCTTGATCATTACCTGACTGGCGATCGATCAATTTGAGAATATGCCAACCCGCGCCTGAACGCAGAGGGCCAACAACTTCGCCCAATTTTATTTGTGAAACTGCATTAGCAAAAATTTCTGGATAGCGATCAGAAGACCGTAAACCCAAATCACCGCCTTGGCGTGCATCAGTTGCCTCAGAAACCTCTTGCGCGACTTTCGCAAATTCCTCACCTGTGCGAACACGCGCTATGGCATTTTCTGCTTTTGTTTTTAATGTGTTAATTTGCCCCTCGTTAGCCGTCTCTGGAACAACAACCAATATATGCGCCAAGCGAATGTTTTGTTGGACACCTTTTTTTTCGTTCTCACGAATAAACGCTTGGATCTCGTTGTCGGTGGGTCGAATGCGGTTGGTCACTTCACGCTCACGCAGTTTTTGCAAAGTGATTTGATTTCGAATTTGTGTTTTAAATGCCTCCCAACTCAATCCATCTCTTTGAATTTGACTTTTTAGTCGATCTTCATCAAGCCCGCTTTGTTGAGAAACGTTATTAATTGCTTGAGCGACATCTTCATCAGAAGCTTGCACGCCATTCATTCGCGCCAAATCCAACTGAGCTTTTTCATCAATCAATTGATCCAATGCAATTCTTAATAATTGCGATTGCGGCATATTAGACTCAGGCCCTTGCATGCGTGTTTTGAGTTCGCGCGCTCGTTGATTAACTTCGGAATTTGTGATGGGTTCTAAATTAACAATCGCTGCAATGAAGTCTGACGAGCGAACGCTTGCAACTGGCAACACAGTCGTGTCAATAGCCCGCATTCCGGAAGATGGCGCTTTATTGGGCGCCTTCAACCCCTGCGCTTGTAATACAGTCGCAATGCCAACAAAGCAAAGTAATAACACAATTAATTTTTTATTTAAAGGACTCATGATTTCATTCGTAACGTCCAAATCGACTTGGTTGCTCGTTGGTGATGTCACGCAACATTTGATATTTGGGGATGTTGTTTTTGAGTTCTGAAAAAGGGCTCACGCCCACTCGGGAAAATCCTGCAAACTCCATTTGGAACATGATCCGACTGACCGCACTGGTTGTTGTGATTTGAGAGCGCTCCAGCACCACTCGCCCCAACCAACATCCTGCATCATATTCAAAACCCATTAAGGTATCCATGACCCGACTCTCTGTCATGTTGTAGTTCACTCGCGCCACCGAATACCATCGATCATCTCCCAACCCACGACCAGGTCCCAAATCATTGCCCCAATCTGCCCATAAATCACTGATGGGCCATTGCCATGCCGTATCAATGATTCGCGTCGCATCGGTGGGGCTGCTGCGTTGATGTCGAAGGGACGTTGAGATTGTTCGATAATTGGATGGATTAAACCGTGCACCAAACGAGGCGCGTGAAGATGAATGGGTTTCTGGGTTGTATTGTACGGTTGAGTCTACTTTCCACTTTTGTGTCAAATTTAACGTTGCTCCCATCAAAATATCGCTGAGTTTATTTTCTGGTGGTATGTCGGTTAGATAAATACCCACATTTTGTTCACTCAAACGAACACGTTGCGCCAATCCAAATCGCGCGGCCTCTGCGCCCGTTGTGGGATCAATCAATCGAGACGTGGCTCCCATAGTGAGCATATGGGTCGCCGACACGCGGTCATTTCCACCGTATTCATTTTCGGTGAAGAGCGTTGCGAAATTAAAGTCGACGACGCCTGAATCGTAGTTGGGCAAATAGCTTTGTGCACGATACGGTGTTTTTACGTAAAACACACGCGGCTCCAAAGTTTGCGTGTAGTTTCGATTAAACAAACTCATACTTCGCTCAAAAGTGAGGCCCGCGTTCAAACTCACCGTTGGCACAGTCACATTGGCATTGTTAAGACCGTAATAGATGGAGCTGTTTGGAATGACCAATGAGTCATTTTCGAATTGATAGGTACGCGCTTGATAAATCAGTTTGGGAACCACATAACCATAAGGGCGAATAATGGGATAACTCAGTTGTTGGCGCGTGAGGCCACGCAACACATTGGGTTGACAATATATAGAGTTGGTTTCGCACTCAAATTCGCGCGCTGATTTAAAACGCGTGAGTTCAGTCACGCCTTGCCAATCAAAGCCGCCAAAGTTATTTTTAATGGCGGTTGCATTCCACGATGGCACGATGTTGTAGGGTGGAGTAATCCTATTTGTAGGGTCTTGTATCACCTGATAAATTGACGATCTCGCAGTCATGGCGACATTGAGACCAAACAAATTTCTGCCCCAACCCAAGCCCGTATCCAAAGGTAGTAACCGTGAATTGAGTTTAGATGTATTGCTCGAAAAATCGGTCCAATATTGATCGTCGCTGACGCGATTGTGATTAATCATTAACGCGTAACGTGAACCATTGAGGTCAACAAAGCCTGTGTGTTGATGTGAATAACCCCAGCGCCTTTGATCTTCACGCAATTTATCTGAGGGCATGTATTCAAATCGCAATTGACCTTGATTGGGCGGCACCAAGTTTTCTAAATACCGGAGTTCAGAATTAAATTGAAGCCCTCTTTTGGCACCATAAAAAGTATCAACGGTTAAATCGCGATTGGGAGCAATATTCCAATAATAAGGTGCCTTTATCGTAAATCCACTGACACTATCAAAGACATAATCTGGGGACAACAATCCTGATCTACGCTCATTGTTAATTGGAAAACCAAAATCGGGCATAGGCACTACAGGCAGTCCCTTAAAGCGAATGGAGGCGTCTGTTGCGTAGCCCTCATTTTTATCCATATCTAAAGAAATTTTTTCGGCTTTTACAAACCAATCGGGAAGCCATGAGAGCCCAGTTTTTCGCAGGCATGTTGTATAAAAGGCTTTGTGAGCAACCGATTGCTTATCATTAACAAACTCTATTCGTTCGGCAGATCCGTGCCCATCGTTTTTGTTGAGTTGAAAATCTGGGTTGGTAAAAAAACCTTCAAAGCTATCAACCTTGAGATCTAAAATAGGGCCACGATAAACATCGCCGCCCCGATTGATATAAACATTACCTCGCGCTTTCAATTGATCATCTGGAAGATAATAATCAATTCGATCGGCTCGAATCAATGTATCTCCTCTGCGTAACTGAACTTGACCTTCGAGCGTTGTTTCCAAATCTGTTCTGCCAGAGCTTTGATCACTTTCTAAATAAGTAGGCCTCTGTCGTCTATCTACCGACTGAAGTTTCTCTTCAATTATGCGTGAAGGTCGACCCAGAATGGGCTGCCCTTGCGGCAACGCAGTAGGATTGACAGAGTGATGCTGCTGCGGTGTTTGTTCATCAAGGTTGATGTCGGTCGAAAACTGAAGCGGGGACGCATCTTCCTGCGCCCAAAGCGGAACATTCGCACAAAAAAGAAGGGCCACAAAAAATCGGCAAGCAATCGGCATAGGTTGGGTTACGGCAAAATCAAGGCTTGCGCGCAACCAAAAAGACAGTCGTTAGAATTTAGATTATCCCTGAGTACATCACCCATCTTGCCAAAACCCCATTCTTCGTCTGAATAAAACCTCATTCAAAGCATCCATTGAAGCCTCAAACCCAGCCCCTAGCCATTTCTTGGAGCGATTCTGCGCGACACGCGTCTTTTCTTCCTTGGCTCGAGCCTTTGGTTATCCAACACCATCTCAATCTTCAAAGCCTTGCTTTGGCGTCGGCAGACGCTAGTTTTAGAAGATATTTTCGTATTGCTGGTGAACCGGGCTCTGCACATCCCAGCTTCATCATCATGGATGCGCCGCCTGACAAAGAAAATTGCACGCCCTTTGTTGCCGTTACCAACTTGTTGCATCAAGCAGGCTTACTCTCGCCTCGCGTTCTTAACTGGGATGAGCCCCATGGGTTTATGTTGCTCGATGATTTGGGTCAACACACCATGATGCAAACGCTGAGTCCCACAGCACCCGATCTTGCATTGTTTACCAAAGCCACCGACGCTTTGCTGCTTTTGCAACAAGCATCACGACCCGATGTGTTACCCGCCTACGATGAAGCTTTGTTACGCCGTGAACTGTCTTTGTTTCCCGATTGGTATATCAGTCAACACAAACAAATCACACTTAACAACACTGAGCAACATACTTTACAAAACGCTTTTGATTTAATCGTTGCGCACAATCTCAATGCGCCGAAGGTTTTTGTACACCGAGACTTCATGCCACGCAATCTCATGATTGCGCACGACTCGAGCGAGCCGCGTTTAGGTGTTTTGGATTTTCAAGACGCAGTGTATGGCCCCATCACTTACGACATCGCCAGTTTGATGCGCGATGCATTTATTTCATGGAACGAAGAAATTGTGCTTGATGTCACGATTCGCTATTGGGAGCGCGCCAAAAAAATGGGCTTGATGGATTTTGAAGATTGGCACCAAGACTTCGGTGCGTTTTATCGCAGCGTTGAATGGATGGGCTTGCAACGACACCTCAAAATAGCGGGCATTTTTGCGCGCTTAACACTGCGAGACCACAAGCCTGTTTATTTGCAAGACACGCCACGCTTCATCGCCTATATTCGTCACACATGCTCACGCTATCGTGAACTCAAGCCTTTGCTTCAATTGATCGATTGCATCGAAGGCACAACACCTGAAACAAGCTTTGCCATCGGTCGAGTTTGAAAGCCTCACACTTGTCACGTTTTTATTGCCCCATCAATTTGTCTGTTGGATCGGATATTGAATTGCCGCCCGAGACCGCGCGTCATGTTCAAGTGCATCGTCTGCAACCGTGCAACACCATCACTTTGTTCAATGGCATGGGCGGCAGTTATCAAGCACAAATCACACAGATGCAAAGACAATCGGTCAGTGCAAAAGTTTTATCGCACAACACCGCAGAATTAGAAACAACAAGGCGTATTCATATCGCTGTGGGTATGCCAGCCAACGATCGAATGGATTGGTTAATTGAAAAAGCCACAGAGCTTGGTGTTGCGCGCGTCACACCCCTCATGACCGAACACAGTGTTCTGCGATTAACGGGTGAGCGCGCAGAGAAAAAACAATTGCATTGGGATGGCGTTGCTGCCGCCGCTTGCTCTCAATGCGGACGTAACAAACTGCCAATCATTGATACACCTGTATCTTTGCAACAATGGTCGGTTGCGCAAAATGATTACGACGCGCGATTGGTTTTGTCGTTAGAGCCCTATGAGCAGTGGACGGCCTCAAACCTTTGCGAATTGGCCGCCGATGCAAGCGTGCTGGTTGCGGTTGGACCCGAAGGCGGCTTGAGCGCCAAAGAAGACGGCGCACTTCGCGATCAAGGTTTTCACCCCCTGCGTTTAGGCCCACGCGTCATGCGCGTGGAAACAGCGGTGATTGCTTGTCTATCTCTTCTGAGCTTTTAATCTCTGTCACCTTCTATCAGCAGCAAAAGTGAATTGAGCGCACAATCAAACTATGAATAAAAATCTGTGGCTCCTAACACTCGCGCAAGGCCTGTTTTTAACCAACAACGTTACCTTCATTGCGATCAATGGTTTGGTCGGGTTAAGTTTGGCTCCATTTGGTTGGATGGCTACACTGCCTGTGATGGGTTATGTGGTGGGCGGCGCACTCAGCACGGGGCTCGTTGCGCATTCACAAAAACTGTGGGGGCGTCAACGCTCCTTTCAAATTGGATTGATCGTTGCGTTTGTTTCTGCGCTCATGGGTGTAGCTGCAATTTTGATGCAATCCTTTTATTTGTTGGTACTCACCACCGTGGTTGCAGGCTATTACAGCGCCAATGGTCAACTTTATCGATTTGCGGCAGCCGAGTTGGCGCCTAGCACTGGAAAAGAAAAAGCAGTTTCGTGGGTGATGGCCGGCGGTTTGATTGGTGCCATTGTTGGACCTAATTTAGCAACGGTGACTAAGTCTTGGCTGGGCCAACCATTTGCAGGTGCTTATTTGAGTTTATCGGTGATGGCCATTATTTCGTTTGCGATTATTTCTCGCATCGAGTTTCCGCCTTTACCCGAAGTCGTCGGGGAAAATCAACAAGGCCGCGAGTTATCCATCATCATGCGTCAACCCATTTTTGTCGTTGCCGCATTGGGTGCGTCACTCGGTTATGGTGTGATGAGTTTGTTGATGTCGGCCACTCCTTTGGCGATGCAAGCGTGTAGCTTATCGTTTGAAGACACTGCATTTGTTTTGCAATGGCACGTCATTGGTATGTTTGCACCAGGATTTTTTACAGGACATTTGATTCAACGCTTTGGCGCATTGGCCATTATGGGAGCAGGCGTTGTCATTAATTTGGTGTGCATCGTGATTGCACTCAATGGTTTGGATGTGACGCATTTTGTCTGGGCTTTGTTTTTATTAGGGGTGGGATGGAATTTTTTATTCACTGCCAGCACGACCTTATCTTTAAAAGCCTACACACCGATTGAAAAAGATCGGGCACAAGGCGCAATTAATTTTTGTGTCTTCACGACCATGGGGTTTACTGCATTTGCGTCCGGTGCGTTTGTTACTACGCAAGGATGGCATTGGCTCAATTGGGGCTCGTTTGTACCCGTCTTAATTACAGGTGCGGGTTTGATTTGGTTGAAGTTACAAAAAACACCTACTTAAGAAGGCATATTTACAATCACATGCGCCACCGACGCTGTGATTTTTTTGGCATACGGCACATGCAAAAATTCATTCGGCCCGTGCGCATTGCTTTGTGGGCCCAACACACCGCACACCATCATTTGCGCTTTTGGAAAGCCCAAGCTTAATAAGTTCATCAGGGGGATGGTGCCGCCTTGACCAATGTAACCAACACCTGCACCAAAGTGCGATTGACTTGCGTCGTTCAATGCTTTTTCAAACCAAGGTGCAGTCTCTGGTGCATTCCATCCATTGGTGCCGCCGCCAGAATTAAAAGTAACTTTGGCTTGATAAGGCGCGTTGTCTTCTAATAGTTTTTTAAGTTGTTGCGCGGCCTGCGATGCATCAACCAATGGCGGCAAACGCAAACTCAATTTAAAAGCGGTGTAGGGTCTGAGCACATTGCCCGCATCTTTAAAAGCAGGGAAACCTTCTGCACCTGTCACGCTGAGCGTGGGTGTCCATGTGCGTTTGATCAATGCGTCAACAGGATCGGTGGTGGTGGGGAGAGCAAACAAAGTGGAGCCACCGCAGTCGTGATGCGCCCATGGAAATCGTTTGAATGTTTGATCGCCCAAAATCTTGGCCGCCTCTCGTGCTTGTTGCAAGCGCTCAGCAGGAATTTCGCAATGAAATACTTGAGGTAATAAATGTCCTGTTTTGCTGTCTTCCAATCGATCAAGCACTTGACGCATGATGCGAAAACTTGACGGCACCAAACCCGACGCGTCGCCCGAGTGAATGCCCTCGGTCAAAATATCCACTTGCAATGTGCCACTGATCATGCCGCGCAAACTCGTGGTGAGCCACAACTGATCGTAATTACCAGCACCACTGTCCAAACAAATCACAAGCGCCACGTCACCCATGCGTTTTTTTAATGCATCCACATAAGGTAACAAGTCGGGCGATCCACTTTCTTCGCAGGTTTCAATCAAACCCACAATGCGCGAGTGTGCCACTTTTTGTTTTTTCAAGGCCATCACACTGGCAATACTCGCGTACACCGCATAACCGTCATCAGCGCCACCACGACCATATAACTTATCGCCCATATACTTGGGCGTCCACGGCCCCAAATCGCTTCGCCAGCCATCAAACTCAGGCTGCTTATCCAAATGCCCATACATCAACACAGTGGGTTGATTGGCTGCATCGGGTTTGGTTCCATCAACTTCAAAAAACAAAACAGGTGTTCGCCCTGGCAAACGAATGATCTCTAGTTTTAAGCCTACAACCTTTTGTGCATTGACCCAATCGGCAGCTCGTTGCAACACCAAATCGAGATAACCCAACTTAGCCCATTCTTTTTCAAATGAAGGAGATTTCGCGGGAATTTCAATGTATTGCTTGATTTCATCAACAATATGGTCGTCCCACATGCGAGAAACATCACTCAATACTTGCGCATCGTTCATTATTGCCCTTTCGATTTTTAAACCAACCCAAACCAGACGACGTACCGTTTGCTTGTGCGCCATGCAAGGGTCGATATTCACACCCCACCCATCCTTGCCAATTGCATGATTGACTCACAGCATCAATCACATCCAACAAATGCGAGTAATTGAGTTCGCCCATATCGGGCTCGTTGCGCAAAGGCACGCCTGCAATTTGAAAATGCCCGACACGCCCTGTTGGCAAATAATTTTTAATTTTGGTGTCCACATCTCCCTCCACAATTTGGCAATGGTACAAATCCATTTGTACTTGCAAATTGCTGGCTCCCACCTCTTCAATGATCGCGTGCGCTTGGTCTTGACGATTGAGAAAAAAGTCAGGAATGTCGCGCGTATTTATCGGTTCAATCAGAATGTTTTTTCCAACTTTTGCTGCTTGCGCGCAAGCCCATTGAAGATTGTTGATGTATGTTTTTCTTTGCAATACTTGTGTGTTGATCGAGTCACTGCTGGTTTGCAAATCTTTGGGTGGTTTTTTATAAACATTCGCGGGTACCGCATAAAGACCCGCCATCACATGTATACGAGGACAATCAAGCGTTTGCGCGTATTCAAGCGCGAGCTCAAAGCCTTTTTTAAATTCATTTTCTTTGCCTGGCAAACTCGCAACGCCTTTGAAGCCATCACTCCATGCTTGCGTTATGCTTTCTTTGTCAACGCCACCAGGTGGTGCATTAAATAAAACCTGTTGCAAATCATTTTGATGCAACCGCGCGGCCAACTCTTTGGCCGTCCACTCATAAGGAAATAAAAACTCAACGGCTTTGAAACCATCTTTTGCAGCCGCTTCGAATCGATCTAAAAACGGATGCTCCACATACATCATCGATAAATTAGCAGCAAATTGAGGCATTTTTTTCTTTCTTGATTGACTTTACCAACGCGCGCCAAACACATCTCGCAACTCTTTCAAAGCTTGCTCATGAAGTCCTTGCGGTTTGGGTTGACTTAAGTGCCAAAGCTTAGCGGTTTCTTCTAATTCTTCAAGTGTGGCCATTGCGGACTCTGGCGTATCGCCCCACACATTGGGTCCGAGTCGCGACAACATCACCGCGCGAATCGGCGCGCCCGCACGTGCGTAATCTGCGATAGCCTGCGCCACTTGTTTGGCGGTTTCTGGGGCGCCGGGTCTTTTGTAAGGCATGAGCGGTACGTGTCCCACCTTCATAACAAAATAAGGCGTGATCGGTGGCAACAACTCGATCCACTGCAATTGCCCTTTGACTTGTATCGGCTGCATCGTGAGCGCCACGCAATACGTGCTGTGCGTATGAATGATGCAGCGTGTGTTGGTATCTTGCTGCGTAGCCGATTTATAAATGTGCTGATGCAGTTTTAATGTTTTACTGGGCTTGGCGCTACCCAACACTTGGCCATTCAAATCAACACGTGCAATCTGTTGCGGCTCAAGTGTGCCCAACGACGCATCGGCTGGCGTGATTAAAAATCCATCATCTAGGCGGTAACTGATATTGCCAGCTGTTGCATGTACATAGCCGCGCGAAAATAAACTAGCGCCTATTTGACATATTTTCTCTCTCGCCTGTGTCTCATTCATTGTTGTCTTTCAGCCAAAGCGTTTGATATAACCACTATCCCTGAAATTTAAACACCGCTGTGCCCGCCATCAAGTTGGGTTGCCACCGGATGATTTTGCCATCTTGCAAACCAAACGAATCGTGTATTTGCAAATTGTTTTTACGCGCCAAGCTTTCAAAATCAGCAAATGTTCCGACACGAATATTGGGCGTGTCATACCACTCAAAGGGCAAACGCCGTGTGACAGGCATGCGCCCATGCATAATACTGAGTCGATTGGGCCAATGCGCAAAGTTGGGAAATGAAACAACACCCACACGCCCTACTCTCGCTGTTTCTCTGAGCATGGTTCGTGCGTTGCGTAAATTTTGTAAGGTGTCGATTTGTAAAACCACGTCAAAAGATTGGTCAGAAAACAAATTCAAGCCCTCGTCCAAATTGAGTTGAATCACTTGCACGCCTCTTTTGACGCAAGCAATCACATTGTCATCATTGATCTCTACACCATAGCCAGTGCACTGCCTTGTTTTTTGTAGATGGTCGAGCAACTCGCCGTCCCCACAACCCAAATCGAGAACGCGACTACCAACAGGTACGAGTTGTGCAATTGCATGCAATGTGAGGACGTCGCTCATGCGCGCACCTCTTGAATGGTTTGTGCAATGCGATCGAAGTAATTGCGAACAATCGATAAGTACCGCGCATCTTCCATTAAAAATGCATCGTGTCCGTGAGGCGCATCAATTTCTGCATACGTCAACATGCGTTTGTTATCCATTAATGCCTTGACCATTTCACGACTTCGTGACGGCGCAAATCGCCAATCGGTGGTGAAACTTACCAATAAAAATTGCGCTGTTGCTTTGGCAAGTGCTTGCGTTAAATTGCCATCGTAGCTTCTTGCAGGATCAAAATAATCCAACGCTCGCGTAATCAATAAATACGTATTCGCGTCAAAGTATTCGCTAAATTTATTGGCTTGATAGCGCAAATAACTTTCAATTTCAAATTCAATATCTTGCGTCGTGTATTGATAGTTGTTGCTATTTTGTAAAGCGCGCCCAAATTTAGTGTTCATCACGTCATCACTTAAATAAGTAATGTGTCCGAGCATGCGTGCAATTTTTAATCCGCGTTGTGGCACCACATGATGCTCATAAAAATGCCCGCCATGAAAATCCGGATCTGTCACGATGGCGCGTCTGGCAACTTCGTTGAAGGCAATGTTTTCTGCGGTCAAATTAGGCGCGCTTGCAATCACAATCGCGTGCGCCACTTGTTGTGGATATTGAAGCGTCCAACTCAAGGCTTGCATGCCACCCAAACTACCACCCATTACTGCTGCCAATTTATTGATGCCCAATGCCTGTATCAAACGCGCTTGAGAATCAACCCAATCCTCAACAGTAACAACTGGAAAATCGGCGCCATAAATTTTTCTAGTTTGCGGATTTTGATGCATAGGCCCTGTGGAGCCAAAACAAGAACCCAAGTTGTTTACACCAATTACAAAAAAACGATTCGTGTCCAAAGCTTTGCCTGGACCAATCATCGAATCCCACCAGCCCTCGCTGTTGGCTTGGTTTTCATAAACGCCCGCCACATGATGTGACGCATTGAGCGCGTGACAAATTAATACGGCGTTGCTTTTGTCAGCATTGAGCTCACCATAGGTTTCATAACTCAATTGATAGCTTTGCAGGGTTGCGCCGCTTTGCAATAAAAGCGGTTGCTCAAATGACATTGACTGAGGCGTTGCAACAAAAGACATAAAAAAATCCGGTATCGCTGAAAACGGTACCGGGTGGAGCATCGTCTTTAGCTGTACTTGTTAAGCGCCCGCAAGCTGGTGCAAATCGGCCCTGGAGGTGAAAGTATATATTCTAAATTTGTTTTTAAATTTTGATCCTGCATTCACTTGGTTATTCTTTTTCAAGCGACGACTATTGCCAAGGGTGAGATCTGCTTCATGATGGTCTTCGAATGTTGCTTTCTGCAATTCGCAAATCATAGGCCGCTTGTAGAGCAAGCCATCCTTGCGCTTCACTTCCAAAAAAACGCTCTAGGCGCAAAGCTGTATCCGCTGATAAACCACGATTGCCATCAACAATTTCACGCAAACGAGAATACGGCACGTGTAAGGCAAGCGCCGAGGCACGAACGCTGACACCCATGGGCTTGATGTAATCCTCAAGCAATATTTCACCAGGATGTATGGGGTGCAATCCATTTTTAAACATAGCAGCCTTCCTAAAATTTGATTTTTTAATAGGGGGTCTTCGGTTGCAACGTCAAATGGGCCATTAGCCCCCCACTTGAATGTCAATCGCCATTGATCCGAACAGGCCACGCTCCTTGATATTACTTGAGATCGTTACCTGGCGGCGCCCTCATGAATATAGAAGATGGCGCTACATCGAGTCGTACCAATTTTCGCTCTGCAGCTTTTTGTATATTTGTGAATCTGGGGCTTCGACCTGTCGTGAATAGCGCCCGTGGTTCTACACAAATAAATGCTTGAATTGGCATATTTAACCGAGATTTTCCATTAGACCGGATGCGGTCGATAAGGCTACTCAACTGGTTCGCTTGCGTTAGCCCATAGACCCTCAAACCACGGTCTTCGCTTTCGGGCTACTGCCAAGTTCAAAGTGGGTCTTTTACTTTCTTCTTTGCCACTGCCCCAATACGCCCCCATGGCCAACACTTTGTGGTGTAGCGTGGCAAGCGTTTGATGTGATTTCTGTCTAATAACGGCCTGTCTGAACACGCTCATCAAGTTATATGCAAGCATCACCACACTCAGCGCGGTCTCTGTTGCCCAGAAATTGCGCATCACAAAGCTGTCGAGTCCAAAGTCATATTTGAGCTCTTTGATCCGGTTCTCACAATCCGCTCTGCCCCTGTAGAGCCTCCAGATCTCTATCGCCGCCAAGCCTAAATCCGTGATCATCGCGGCGTATCTCCAACCCATTAAGTCCTCATCGTCCTTAAAGAGTGATAACGATTTACCAGGCACGTTGGCTCTGCGAGAGATGTGCTGCCTCACCACCACAATGCGCTTTGGGCGGTCCCAATTGGTGGGGTAGTAATCGAGCTCAGAGACCTCAATGCCGGGCTCTACTATTTGCCATTTGCAGTGATCAACGATCGCTTGTTGAAGACCCTGTGTCATCTTTGCGCTGATGATGTAGGAGATGTGTTTCTCCACTAGTGCACAGACAATCGCCTTGTCCTAGAAGCCACTGTCAGCCCTGAATAAGCCGACCTTCGTTGGGCCTAAATTGTCCAGCGTTGCATGAATGAATGACAGTGCATTGTTGGTGGTGTAGGCGCTGCCTGGGCGCAGCCAGAAATTTGCAACCAACCGCCAATCAGCCACGAAAGCGATCAACGGGTGGTGGCTATTGCGGCCGTGGTTTCTGGGGTTATAGCCTTTGGATGCGCCTTGTATTTGATGACCCCAACGCGTGATCACAGTTGAGTCCACATCCAAAGTGATGCGGTTCAAATTGAGTTTGACGAACAACCAATTAAAGCAGTTGCGTTGTAGCTCAGTGGCTTTGCTTTGGTCAAAGCGTTGAAACAGTCGCATGATGGATTTGTGCTCTGCAACTCTTGACCATCCAAATAAAAGCGCCAGAGTTTTGTCTAGGCGCGTAATGTCTGAGTGCACAAACCGGTTAGCCGCGCACCAAATGCTGACAATCATTTGCTCAAGTAACTGGGCCGGGGCGTAACCGCGGTTGGAGCCGGGCATGGGCAACTGCCAAGATTGAATGGCTTGAAAAACGCCCATGCCATCCATCATCTTCTTCAAAAGGGCAAGGCCACCCCAGGCGCTGACCTCGCGGGAGGTGAACTTGACGTCAAAGTGCTCAGCAGAGAGCATGGCCCAACCCCTTTGTAGCGGATAACGCATTGATTCTATTGAGCATTTCTATTGGTGTCCATTAGAAATGGCAAGGCTAGAGAGGGGGTGTTTGATGCGTCACAATCATGCTTAAATCTCTATTGGAAAATCTCGGTTAATCATTTTATAGCGATTAATTACAAATAGCAGTATTTGGTGCATTTTTTGCTTTTCTTTAGTGCGCCCTTCACGCGGCGCCTTTTTTTGCACCAAAAGCAAACATTTAACCTAAAGGACCCTCATGGAGGCACCAAAACAGGGCTTTGACGTTTTGTTCATTTTGCTTGGCGCCATCTTGGTGCTTGCAATGCATGCAGGTTTTGCGTTTTTAGAGCTAGGTACGGTCAGAAAGAAAAACCAAGTTAACGCCTTGGTCAAGATTTTGGTTGACTTCAGTGTTTCAACCGTCGTTTATTTTTTGGTGGGTTACAGCGTTGCCTATGGCGCTGGTTTTTTAATGGACGCCAAAACCTTGTCGGCCAACAACGGTTACGATTTGGTTAAGTTTTTCTTCTTACTCGCTTTTGCAGCAGCCATTCCTGCCATCGTTTCGGGCGGTATTGCAGAACGCGCCAAGTTTTATCCTCAATTGATTGCAACGGCCGCCATCGTCGGCTTTATCTATCCGTTTTTTGAAGGCATTTCTTGGAATCAAAACTGGGGTGTTCAAACCTGGATCAAGGCCGCTACGGGTGAAGAGTTTCACGACTTTGCAGGCTCGGTCGTCGTACACGCCGTAGGCGGCTGGATTGCTTTGCCGGCTGTTTTGTTGTTGGGCGCGCGCGCTAATCGATACCGCAAAGACGGTGCTATTTCTGCGCATCCGCCATCTAGTATTCCTTTTCTTGCTTTGGGCGCCTGGATTTTGATCGTTGGTTGGTTTGGCTTTAATGTGATGAGTGCACAAACGCTAGACAAAATCTCTGGCCTCGTTGCTGTCAACTCACTCATGGCGATGGTTGGTGGCACGCTCACCGCCCTATGGGTGGGCAAAAACGACCCTGGCTTTGTTCACAACGGCCCCTTGGCGGGCTTAGTCGCCGTTTGCGCAGGCTCCGACTTGATGCACCCTTTGGGCGCTTTGGTGGTTGGCGCGGTTGCAGGCGCCATCTTTGTTTATATGTTCACGCTCACACAAAACAAATGGCGCATCGACGATGTTCTTGGCGTTTGGCCTTTGCACGGGCTTTGCGGTACGTGGGGCGGGGTGGCTGCTGGTATTTTTGGTGCGCCCGCACTGGGCGGCATGGGTGGCGTGAGTCTGAGTGCACAACTGATCGGCACAACGCTCGGTGTCGCTTGGGCTTTTGTCACCAGCTACATCCTTTATGCTCTTATTAAGTCTGTGATGGGTCTTCGATTAACGCAAGAAGAAGAGTTTGACGGTGCCGATCTTTCAATTCATAAAATCAACGCCACACCCGAAAGAGACTCAAATTGGTAAGTTTTTGTGGTTTTTTAGATGTTTTATACAAAAACATCGTGAAAACACTTGGGATTTTCCACCTTCTTTGCCTCATAATGAGTTCACTCTTTATTTTGCGTAAGCTTAATGGGGGGTTTCTGGTGATCGGTTAGTTTCGCGTATTCGCTACTTAGGTGTTGTGCATTCGGGACTCCATCGCTTTTCTTTCTGCTTCTTATGGAGTTCCCTAGATGGGTAACAAACTTTACGTTGGCAATTTGCCATACAATGTTCGCGACAGCGATCTCGAACAATCTTTCGGTCAATTTGGTACTGTTACAAGCGCTAAGGTCATGATGGAACGCGACACAGGTCGCTCCAAAGGCTTTGGTTTCGTTGAAATGGGTAGCGATGCGGAAGCGCAAGCAGCTATCAATGGCATGAACGGTCAGCCTTTGGGCGGACGCAGTTTGGTCGTCAACGAAGCTCGCCCCATGGAGCCACGTCCCCCACGTAGTGGCGTCGGCGGGCGTGGCGGTGGCGGTGGTGGTGGTGGATACGGCGGCGGCGGCGGCGGTGGTGGATACGGCGGCGGTCGTCGTGAAGGCGGCGGCGGCGGTCGTCGTGAAGGCGGCGGCGGTGACGGCGGTTTCCGCAGTCCTTACGGCGCTGGCCCTAAAGGTGGCGGTCGCGGCGATCAGTATTGATCATTCGTGATCTCTCACAAAGGCTCCTTCGGGAGCCTTTTATTTTTTGGGCGCCAAAACGCCTTTCACCCGACCTTCTAAAACCATTGTTTGATTGATGTTGTCAAAACTCATTTGATCGGCATTAAAGCGATCTTTGTCGCGAGAAATTTCTACGGGTAAATGCGTTTGGATACGATCGCTTAGTGCGAAGTAATGTAAAAACTCACTGCGTATTTCAATTTGTTTGAGTTGTTTGCCATTGTTATCGATCATCGCATCTCTGATTAAAGCAGCGCGACCCATTAATTGAACCTCGGTTGCGTCCCCATTGCTAATTCCAGAAATAGCCGAACCTCGTGTTACTGCGCCCGTTTGAGTTATGGCGCGCAAAACAGGAGCTTCAATTTCAAGAGTGTCTGTATCTGGAAAATGATGCGCTGCTTTTCCAAGCGTAACGGACTTGAGTTGGCCTTGCGCATTCATGGCTTTGACTGAAAAATCTTTCATGAAGTAATCGGGAATATGCACTGGCGGTTTTTCTTGTTGAGAGCCTAAAGGTGCGGGCGCATTTTTGACCAGCCAATAAGTCACCATCGACATCAAAGATAAAAATACAAAAGGCAATATCGCAATAAGTCGATCTGTGAAACGTTTGACATGATCGATCCATGTTGTGAGTGACAGTTGTGCGATCACTGCAATGCGTCCTTCCACAATCGATCATAGTGTCCGCTTGCAACAAGAAGCATGTCACACACTTCTCGAACGGCGCCATGACCTGCGTGGTTTTGTGTTGTGTAGTGCGCTAATTGTGTAATTTCATAATGTGCCAATGGGGGCGCAATTGCCAAATTAGATTTTTTTAAAACAGGCGCGTCGGGCCAATCATCGCCCATGCATGCAGTTTGACTCCAATCGAGTTGATGTTGATCGAGCACGGCTTGCGCCTGCGTTAATTTGTTTGCAACATTCAAATAAAAATGTTGAATTGAAAGTTCGGCGATTCGTTTTTTGAGTGGCGGGCTTTCGCGCCCCGAAATAATCACAACCGCAATACCCAGTTGTTGCAATTGTTTGATGCCAAGGCCATCAAGCGTATGAAATTTTTTAATCGATTCGCCGTTCTCAGTTAGATAAATTGATCCATCGGTGAGTACGCCATCCACATCCAAAAATAAAATGCTAATGTTCTTTGCGCGCTCTAATACGTCTTGTGTGAAGCGTGTGTGGTAAGTCATATGACCTTTGCGCGCAATAAATCATTGGTGTTAATGGCACCACACAAGATTTTATTTTCATTTACAACCAAGAGGCTGGTGATTTTTTTATCTTCCATGAGTTGTGCGGCAACCGTTGCTAAAAGCGTTTGTTCAATGGTCTGAGGATTGGGACTCATGACGTCTTTTGCAAGCAGTGTGTTGAGTGCGCGGTCCTTTTCGATTTGTCTTCGTAAATCACCATCGGTAAAGACGCCCAACACAAGTCCCTGCGCGTCAACAATTGCCGATGCACCCATTCCTTTTTGACTCATCTCTTGAATCAATTCACTAAAGCTTGCAGTTGGTAATACGCGTGGAATGGCGTCGCCTGTTCGCATCACATCACTCAAACGCGTGAATAAACGCCGACCCAATGATCCACCTGGATGCGATTTGGCAAAATCTTCTGCCGCAAAACCCCTCGCGTCTAAAAGCGCAACGGCCAATGCGTCGCCCATCGCCATTTGTGCGGTTGTGCTGGCAGTGGGTGCTAAATTAAGTGGGCACGCTTCTTTTTCAACGCTCGAATTAATCACCCATTTGGCGTATTTTGCCAGGCTCGAAGCTGGGTTGCCCGTCATGGTGACCCAAACCACGCCTAAGCGCTCCAAGGTTGGAAGCAATGCGATTAATTCATCGCTTTCGCCGCTATTTGAAATAGCCAAAACTATGTCTTCGCGCGTCACCATCCCCAAGTCCCCGTGACTGGCTTCTGCGGGGTGAACAAACATCGCCGCGGTACCCGTTGAGGAGAGTGTGGCTGCAATTTTTCGACCCACGTGCCCGCTTTTGCCCATGCCCATGACAACGACGCGTCCTTTGAGTTGCAGCATTTTTTCAACGACATACACAAAATCGTTGGTGAGTTTATCTTTGAGTTGTAAAAGTGCTTGCGCTTCAATATCAAGCGTTGAGCGCGCCAATTGCAACACACGATCTGAGTTAACGCCGCTGTTGGCCATTTGCTGTCGTTCCAATCTCAATTCAGTTGAAAGTCTTGAGAGGCCTTTATTTGCCTATACAAAATCTTGAAAAAATAACACCGAGTAAATCGTCTGACGTGAACTCGCCAGTTATAGATGATAAACAATTTTGAGCCAGCCTTAACTCTTCAGCCAGTAAATCCAAAGCTGGGAGCTCATGATGCAATTGATCATGCGCCTGACTCACGTGCTTTTGCGCCTCTTGCAACGCTTGTAAATGCCTTTGTCGGGCCATAAACAAACCTTCGCTACTGGACGATTGCCAACCCACTGTGGCCAATATTTGTTGCCTCAATGCGTCGAGACCCACGCCCGTTTTGGCCGACATTTGGAAGCCCTTCATTTGCGGCTCTATCTTTTCGTAAGTCGTGACGTCGGACTTGTTCCACACATGAATCATGGCAATGTGCGGTGACACAGTGGTTTGCATTTTTTGTAAGATTTTTTGGTCTTCTTGTAAATACTGTGCATTATTGCGACGCGTCAAATCATGCAAAAATAAAATCGCGTCGGCTTTTGCAATTTGCTCCCAAGCGCGATCGATACCGATCGACTCCACGACATCGACATGTTGACTGTCACCCTCGCGCAGTCCTGCCGTATCCAAAATATGCAAAGGCACGCCTTCTATTTGAATAGTTTGAGTCACCACATCGCGCGTGGTGCCTGCAATCGGTGTGACGATGGCCAACTCTCGACCCGCCAATGCATTGAGCAAGGAGCTTTTTCCTGCGTTGGGTTGACCCGCAATCACAATGCGAATGCCTTCGCGTAACAACGCGCCTTGTTGGCTTTTTTGTAACACGCGTTTGAATTGTTGCAATAATTTTTCTAATTGCCCTTTGGCGTCTGCTTTTTCCAAAAAATCTATATCTTCTTCTGGAAAATCCAAGGTGGCCTCCACCAACATTCTCAAATGAATCATGCCGTCTAACAACACATGAATTTCTTTTGAAAACGCACCAGACAAAGATTGACTTGCACTGCGTGCCGCAGCTTCGGTGCTCGCGTCGATTAAGTCGGCTACCGCCTCAGCCTGTGCCAAATCCAACTTTTGATGATGAAAGGCGCGCTCGGTAAATTCACCAGGACTGGCCAATCGCAAATTTTTTAAATGCTGACGGTCTTTGCGTTCAGAGAGGTTTTTTGCAACGCTTAAGCAATGCGCAACAATCAATTGCAACACCACAGGCCCACCGTGCGCTTGTATTTCTAAAACGTCCTCGCCTGTGTAGCTGTTTGGTGCAGAAAAATACAAAGCCAAAACATGATCGATGGGGTTTTGGTTTTCATCAATGAGCAGTAAATAATGTGCTTGTCGCGGATGTAACGTTTTATTAAAAAGTTGTGTAGCAAATTCTTTGAGGTTTTTTGCGCTCAAACGAACAACACCAATTGCTGCACGTCCGTTGGCAGTTGCAATTGCAATGATGGGATCGTTGAGTTGAGCAAGCATGTTTACATTGTCTATAAAAAAAGCCACCCGTGCCGGCGGCTTTGAGTTTTTTGTTAGTTAAAGCGTTTGCACTTATCTAAACTTAGGCAAATTAAATTGGGGCGGCACGCCCATTCTTGTATTAATTAACCATTGCTGTGCAATCGACAACACGTTGTTGGTAATCCAATAGAGCACCAAGCCCGACGGAAAGAAAAAGAACATCACGCTAAATGCTAATGGCATGATCCACATCAACTTGGCTTGCATGGGGTCTGGTGGCGCGGGGTTGAGCGCTGTTTGCAAAACGGTTGTGAGAGTCATAACGATTGGCAAAATACCGATAGGCACGCCAAACCAGACTCCCAATGATGTGTCGGGTGCCGCCAAGTCATGAATCCATAACACCCAAGGCGCGTTGCGCATTTCTACTGTGGAAAGCAAGACCCAATACAAGGCAATAAAAACAGGTATCTGTATCGCGATCGGCAAACATCCGCCCAAAGGATTGACTTTTTCGTCACGATAAATTTTCATCATCTCTTGCTGCATTTGTTGTGGGCTGTCTTTAAGTCGCTCGCGCATTTCTTGTATTTTGGGGTTGATGGCTTTCATTTTGGCCATGCTTTTGTATGCTTGCGCATTGAGCCAATAAAAAGCAGCTTTGATTAATACAACCAAGGCAACAATCGACCACCCCCAGTTGCCTAAGTAATGATTGAGTTTGTTGAGCAACCAATACAGTGGCTTTGCCAATATCGTAAGCCAACCGTAATCTTTGACCAACTCAAGACCTGGATAAATGGTTTCTAAATTATTTTCTTCTTGTGGCCCTACAAAAAATCTGGCATCGATACTGTATTTTCCATTGGCCTCAATCGCTGGTAGGGTAGTAATCATTCCTGCTGAAAATAAATTTTGATCAACTTTGCGCACAAAGTATTCCCGCTTGATTCCATCAGCGAGCAACCATGCGCTTGCAAAATAATGTTGAACGATAGCCACATAGCCTTCGGATGCTTGTTTATCAAAAACGGCCTTGTCTTTTTCAATATCTGTGAATTCAACTTTTTGATATTTTTTGGTGTTGTTATAAAGGGCAGGGCCTGTAAAGGTGCTGTAAAAAGACGATTCGCCATCGGGTTTGTTGCCGTCTCTAAGCAATTGCATGTACAATTGTGGCGCAACTTCTTGTCCGCTTTTGTTGATGATATCGTGTTTGACTGCAATCGTGTAGGCGCCCTTTGTAAGCGTATAGGTTTTGATCAACTGAAGACCTCCCACGACATCTGAAGAAAACTTTACAACCAATTCTTTTTGGTCTTCTGTCATTTTTTGTGCGCCGCTAAACGTCATGGGTGTTTTGTGCGTGGGCCATGCGGTGCTGGTGGGTGCGCCAATCAAACCTGTTTGTGCCATGTAGACGCGGTCTTTGCTTTCATCCAATAACACGATGTTTTTGCCGGGATGCAATACATCTGCATGCTTTAAAAACTCAACACGAATAATGGATCCACCCTCACTATCCAATGTGAGCGCCAATACATCGCTGTTTACATCGATGCTTTCACGCGCGCCATTACTCGATACTCCTGCAGCGATGACGTTGGGATTGACCGCCGCATCGGACCTCACCGCTTGTGGCACGTCGTTTGTTTTGGGCGCGGGAGTTGTTGCTTTGTTTTCCGTTGCAACTGGCGCAGGAAAAAATGTGGCTTTGTTGCCGTTATAAATTTGCCACTGATCCCAAAGCATCACCATGGTAAAGCCAAAGATCACCCACAAAATAGATCTTCTGATATCGTTCATATTGGTTTCTTTATTGAATGATTCTCGCTCGCTGTTTGATGCTTGCGTGTTTCTGATTGGAATTGGGGGCTGGGAACTGGGTCTGCGCCGCCTGCGCACCATGGATGACAACGACCCAATCTTTTAAGCGCGAGGTAGCTGCCTTTGCCCGAGCCATGTTGTTTAAGCGCACAGAGCGCATAAGCAGAGCATGTAGGCTCAAATCGACACGCGGAACCCAACCATGGACTTAAAAAAAATCGATAGGCTTTGACGAAATCAATAAGCAAAGATTTGATCATGCGCAAGATTGGGTTATCGTTTTTTCAAACAGCTCAACGAGTTCTTGTCTCACGTGATGTTTTAATTTGTTAGATGTTGCACTGATGTATTTGGACATTTCATAAGCTCTTTTTAAACGGATTAAAAAATCAGCGGTTGGCAATTTTTTTTCGTACAAAGAACTTACTGCATAAATTTGACGCTTGATGGCGTTTCGCGTGACGGCTCTTTTGGCCCATCTTTTTGGAACCATTGCGCCCAAACGCAAAATGGCTGACTGCGGTCGTGCTTCAAGTTGCGGGTGTACAAGCCTGTGCAAAACAAAATGCGGCGTTATAGCGATTACTTCAGCCGATAAAGCCGCCTGAAATTGCGAATGCTGTTTGAGATGTTGCACACCAAATCATTGTGCCAATCGTATTGGCACAAGTATTAAACGGCCAAACGTTTGCGGCCTTTGGCTCTACGTGCGTTGATCACAGCGCGTCCACCGCGTGTTTTCATGCGAACCAAAAAGCCGTGTGTGCGGGCTCTGCGTGTTTTTGAAGGTTGATAGGTACGTTTCATGGTGTTTAATTGTATTGTTCGGTAAAAGCCCTCTATTATCCCAAATTTTTTAACAACGGCAATCATTTAGCATTGTTGTTCTCTGTTTTTTCTCGCTTATTTGGTTTTATTTTCTGATTTGTGGTTTCTGTGGATAATTTTTTGATAAAGTCTAGTTTTTACCAGTTAAAATTTAAAATATCCACAGACTGAGACTTGCGTGAGCATTGATTTTACACCCCCTTCTTTACCCCTACGCGTTGATGCAAGCCCGCAAAGTATTTGGAAGCGTTGTGTCGACCAATTGGCGCAAGAGTTACCCGATCAGCAGTTCAATACTTGGATTAAACCGCTAACCGCAACACTGTCCGAAGACCTTGCCCATCTCACCATCTGGGTTGGCAACCGCTTCAAGCTCGATTGGGTTCGCGCGCAATATTTACAAAGAATTTCTACTTTACTAAGCCAAATACACGGTCAACCGCTCAAGCTTGAGTTGGCACTTACTCCCAAAGAGACGCCAATCTGGTCTAGCTCCGTCAGTTATTTTATGGAGTCGGCGTCTATTTCTGAGCATGTCGCGCCATCTGAAGAGGTCGCGCCCAATGTTTTCAAAACGCGCCTCAACAGCGCCCTCACATTTGACACTTTGGTTGAAGGTACGGCTAACCGAATGGCAAGGGCCGCAGCTATGCACGTGGCCAGCACCCCTGGGCAGCTTTACAACCCTTTATTTATCTATGGTGGCGTGGGCTTGGGCAAAACCCATTTGGTGCACGCGGTGGGCAATTATTTGCTTAAAGACCGCCCCGACAGCAAAGTTCTCTACATCCACGCCGAACAGTTTGTATCCGATGTGGTTAAAGCCTATCAACGTAAAACTTTTGATGAATTCAAAGAGCGCTATCACTCGCTTGATTTGTTATTAATTGACGATGTTCAGTTTTTTGCTAACAAAGACCGCACGCAAGAAGAGTTTTTCAACGCGTTTGAAGCTCTTTTAGCCAAAAAGTCTCATTTGGTAATGACCAGCGACACCTATCCCAAAGGTTTAACAGATATTCACGAGCGCTTGGTTTCTCGCTTTGACTCAGGGCTCACTGTAGCTATTGAACCGCCAGAACTCGAAATGAGGGTGGCTATTTTGATTAGCAAGGCGCGTGCAGAAAACACCGAAATAACCGAAGAGGTGGCCTTTTTTGTAGCTAAAAACGTGCGTTCCAACGTTCGCGAACTCGAAGGTGCTTTGCGCAAAATTTTGGCTTATTCGCGCTTTAATCAAAAAGAAATCTCCATTCAGTTGGCCAGAGACGCTTTACGCGATCTTTTATCCATCCAAAATCGTCAAATTTCTGTAGAAAATATCCAGAAAACCGTTGCCGACTATTACAAAATCAAAGTCGCCGACATGTATTCCAAAAAACGTCCTGCCTCGATTGCAAGGCCTCGGCAAATTGCCATGTATTTGGCCAAAGAGCTTACCCAAAAAAGTCTACCTGAAATTGGCGAGCTTTTTGGCGGACGCGATCACACTACGGTTTTACATGCAGTTCGAAAAATTGGACGCGAGCGTCAACAAATGGCCGATTTAAATCAACAACTACACGTTCTTGAGCAAACCCTTAAAGGATAATCATGAACAATCACACGCACAACCCTGTTGAGCATTTCTGGATAACTACCAAGTTATCCACAGATTTCTTCGGTTTTAAAAGTTATTCATATTTTGACCATGTATCTTGTGCTCTATTACCCACATGGTTTAAATCAAATCAAGTGCTTGAAAAAAAAGGGGAAAATTGCTTTATCCACACAAAAGTGCCCCCCTTATCTACTACTACTAATTTAAAATAAAGAATTAAAGAGGTTTCAATGAATGTCCTGAAAGCAACACAAGAAAAGGTTTTATCGGCTTTGCAATCCGTTTGCGGTATTGTTGAAAGACGACACACATTACCTATTTTGGCCAATGTGATGATTCGAAAAACAGGTGAAACATTGCAACTCACCACCAGCGATTTAGAAATTCAAATACGCACAAGCGCACAACTCGGTGGTGACGCAGGCAATTTAACAACGACTGTTGGCGCAAGAAAGCTTATCGATATTTTGCGTTCGATGCCAAGAGATCAAACCGTAACGCTTGAATCGAGTCAAAGTAAATTAATTTTTAAAAGTGGCAAATCTCGCTTCACCATGCAAACCATGCCTGCAGAAGATTTTCCATTGGTTCAAGAGTCGAGTAGTTTTGGACCGCTTTTTAGCGTTCCACAAAAAACACTCAAAGATTTGTTGCATCAGGTTTCTTTTTCAATGGCGGTTCATGATATTCGGTATTATCTCAATGGTATTTTGTTTGTCGCTGAAGGCAAGCAATTGAGTTTGGTTGCCACTGATGGTCATCGCTTGGCTTTTGCTTCTGCAACTCTAGGCTCTGAAGTCCCCAAGCAAGAAGTTATTCTGCCCAGAAAAACAGTGCTCGAGTTACAGAGATTGCTCAGCGATAAAGAAGGTGATATCGAAATGCAATTTGCTAACAATCAAGCCAAATTTATTTTTGATGGTATGGAGTTTGTTACCAAGTTGGTTGAAGGAAAATTTCCAGATTACAACCGCGTCATTCCAAAGAGTCACAAAAACTCAGTCACCATTGGACGCGATACGCTGCTTACAAGTTTGCAACGCACAGCCATCATGACCAGTGATAAATTCAAGGGTATCCGTCTCAACTTAGAGCGGGGCCTGCTCCGCGTAGCTTCAACCAACGCAGAACAAGAAGAGGCTGTGGATGAAGTTGAAATTGATTATTCCGGAGACGCGATTGAAATTGGGTTTAATGTGACTTATCTCATTGATGTTCTCACCAATTTAGACGAAGAGATGATTAACATTTCATTGGCTGATTCCAACAGCTCAGCCTTGATCACCATTCCAGAAAACGCCACGTTTAAATACGTCGTTATGCCCATGCGCATTTGATGCGTTTTTTTGTAATCGCTGCTTTTTGAGTGGCTTAGATAAGTTGATATGACAGATCAGACCGATAACTCGCTTTTACCACCACTACCCACTGGGGATGCATATGGCGAAAGCTCTATTCAAATTTTAGAGGGTCTAGAAGCTGTGCGTAAGCGCCCGGGCATGTATATCGGAGACACATCGGATGGCACAGGTTTGCATCATTTGGTGTTTGAGGTGGTTGATAACTCAATTGACGAGGCGCTTGCAGGGCATTGCGATGACATCGTCGTCACCATTCACAGTGACAACTCCATTAGTGTCACAGATAATGGACGCGGCATCCCAACGGGTGTCAAGATGAACGACAAGCATGAGCCTAAACGCAGCGCATCAGAAATTGCTCTTACCGAATTGCACGCAGGCGGTAAGTTCAATCAAAACAGTTATAAAGTATCTGGCGGTCTTCACGGAGTCGGCGTATCTTGCGTCAATGGCTTGTCCAAGTGGTTGCACCTTACTGTCAGGCGTGATGGCAAAGTACATAAGTTAGAGTTTGCGCGTGGCTTTGTTCAAAATCGAATCATTGAAATGGTCGATGGTGTAGAAACATCGCCGATGCGCATCATGGGCGACACGGAAAAACGTGGGACCGAAGTTCATTTTTTGCCTGACACCGAAATCTTCACCCAAAATCATGATTTTCACTATGAAATTTTGAGCAAGCGTTTGCGCGAACTCAGTTTTCTGAACAACGGCGTTCGAATTCGTTTGCATGATGAGCGCACAGGCAAGGAAGATGACTTTTCTGGTGCGGGTGGCGTCAAAGGTTTTGTTGACTTCATCAATACCGGCAAAAAAATATTGCACCCCAACGTGTTTCATTCAATGGGCGAGCGTCCCGCAGATTCATACGGCGGAATTCCAGGCACGCACATTGGCGTTGAAGTGGCTATGCAATGGAACGACGGCTACAACGAAAATGTTTTGTGCTTCACTAATAACATTCCTCAGCGCGATGGTGGCACGCACTTAACTGGACTCAGAGCAGCGATGACGCGTGTCATCAACAAATACATTGAAGAGCACGATTACGCCAAAAAAGCAAAAGTAGAGGTCAGTGGTGACGACATGCGTGAGGGCTTGTGTTGCGTGTTGTCAGTCAAAGTACCAGAGCCCAAGTTCAGTAGTCAAACTAAAGACAAACTGGTTTCAAGCGAGGTGCGTGCACCGCTTGAAGACATTGTGGCCAAAGCCATTACCGATTATTTGCTCGAGCGACCCAATGACGCCAAAATCATTTGCGGAAAAATTGTAGACGCCGCACGTGCACGCGAAGCAGCTCGCAAAGCGCGCGAAATGACGCGTCGCAAAGGCGTGCTCGATGGCATGGGGCTGCCTGGTAAATTGGCTGATTGCCAAGAAAAAGATCCAGCACTCTCCGAAATCTATATCGTCGAGGGAGACTCTGCGGGCGGCTCTGCCAAGCAGGGGCGTGACAGAAAGTTTCAAGCGATCTTGCCATTGCGTGGAAAAATCTTAAACGTTGAAAAAGCACGTTACGAAAAACTCCTCACCAGCAATGAAATCTTAACGCTCATCACTGCCCTCGGAACAGGCATTGGCAAAGCCAGCGTCGAATCTGGCAAGTCGAGCAACGATGACTTCAATATTGACAAATTGCGCTATCACCGCATCATCATCATGACTGACGCTGATGTTGACGGCGCACACATTCGCACTCTGTTGCTCACCTTCTTCTATCGACAAATGCCAGAATTGGTTGAGCGCGGACATATTTACATTGCGCAACCACCTTTGTATAAAGTTAAAGTTGGCAAAGAAGAGCAATATCTCAAAGATCAAATTGCACTCGATGCGTTTTTGTTGCGTATTGCGCTCAAAGACGCGGCGGTTCAAACGGGTGGCGAGAGCGCACAATTAATTTCGGGTGAAACACTTAATGAATTAGCTAGAAAACATCAATTGGCTGAGGCCGTGATTGCGCGCCTTAGTGGTTACATGGATGCAGAGGCTTTGCGTGCATTGGCTGACGGCGTCTCGCTTAATTTGGACACCATGAATGACGCCAAACTGTGCGCCGAACAATTTCAAATTAAATTGCGCGAACTTGGTAGCGGCTCGCTAGTTGACGCGGAGTTTGATCTGCGAACAGACAAGCCGATCTTGCGTGTGAGTCGCAGTCATCACGGCAACGTCAAAAGTAGCGTAATTACGCAAGACTTTGTACACGGCGCAGATTACGAAGCTTTGGCGCAAGCGGCGCAAACCTTCAAAGGCTTGATGGGCGAGGGGGCCAAAGTTCAGCGCGGTGAAGGCGACAAACTCAAAGACGAAAAAGTTTCTGACTTTAGACAAGCCATGCGCTGGTTGATTGCTCAAGCCGAACACGTAACAGCGCGTCAGCGTTACAAAGGTTTAGGTGAAATGAACCCTGCTCAGTTATGGGAAACTACCATGGACCCGGCCGTGCGTCGTTTGTTGCGCGTTCAAATTGATGATGCGATTGAAGCTGATCGTGTCTTTACCATGTTGATGGGTGACGAGGTTGAGCCCAGACGCAACTTCATCGAAGCCAATGCACTTCGTGCATCCAACATTGATATTTGATTTTTTATAGGGCTCGCTTTTATGCAAGCCTGCCCGCGCGGTAATCTTCCATTGCTGCAATGATTTGCTCTTTGGTGTTCATCACAAAAGGGCCGTATTGAACAATGGGTTCATTCAAAGGTTGACCTGCGATTAATATGGCGCGTGCATTAACGCGCCCGTTGAGTTTAATGCCATCACCCTCATTTTTTAAGATAGCCATTCGGTTGAGTGGTACTGCTTGTTCTTTTTGTTCGCTCACTACGGAGACTTCGCCGCTATACACAAATACAAACGCATTGTGATGTGCGGGCAGTGTTTGTGAAAAATTTGCAGTGTCGGCGCTTAAAAAATGAATGTCTAAATACAGTGGATTTGTTTGTGGTTTTTGCACTGCGCCTTTTTGTTTATGATGCTTACCAGCAATCACGCGAACAATTACGCCGTTGTCGTGCTTCACTTCGGGGATTGATTCGGTTTGAATATCTTCATAACCGGGAGCGCACATTTTTTGTTGACTCGGTAAGTTGAGCCACAACTGAAAGCCCTTCATCAAACCTTCTTCTTGCTCGGGCATCTCGCTGTGAATCACGCCTTTGCCTGCTGTCATCCATTGCACGCCACCGTTTTGCAACAAGCCTGTGTTGCCCGTACTGTCATTATGACGCATGCGCCCTGCAAGCATATAAGTGATGGTTTCAAAACCACGATGCGGATGATCGGTAAAGCCCGCGATGTAATCGTTGGCTAAATCACTGCCAAATAAATCAAGCATTAAAAAAGGATCCAAACGCTTTTGTAAATCTTGCGTGAGTACGCGCGTGAGTTTAACGCCTGCGCCATCCGACGTGGCTTGACCTTGAATGAGTCTTTCGATGCTGCGTGAGTGGGTGGTCATGTTTTGTGTTGATGTTGGGTGTGGTGCTGTTATTTTGTCATTAAGTAATTGTTTGTATATGTGTGCCAACAACACGGATTGCAAGCAAAGTGATGTAAGCGGTGCATATTTTTTCATCAGCGCTTAAAATCATCTCTTTTAATTGCGTAGCTTTTATACACGCCTGCGCTTGAATTGATTGCGATGAAATTTCCTCAAACATTTGATGTCATTGTGGTGGGTGGCGGCCATGCGGGTACGGAGGCTGCCTTGGCTAGCGCGCGCATGGGTTGCAAGACCTTGCTGTTGACGCACAACATCGAAACCTTGGGGCAGATGAGTTGCAACCCGTCCATTGGCGGTATTGGCAAAGGCCATTTGGTTAAAGAGATTGACGCCATGGGTGGCGCAATGGCTTTGGCCACCGACGAGGCGGGAGTTCAGTTTCGTATCTTGAATAGTTCTAAAGGACCCGCGGTGCGGGCAACGCGTGCGCAGGCGGATCGAATTTTGTATAAGGCGGCGATACGATGCAAGCTAGAAAATCAGCCCAACCTCTGGCTTTTTCAGCAAGCCGTGGATGATTTGATTTTAGAAGGCTCAATGGTGGTTGGTGCCGTTACGCAAGTGGGTATTCGCTTTCATTCGCGTGCCGTGGTGTTGACGGCAGGCACTTTTTTGGATGGAAAGATCCATGTTGGCCTCAACAACTATTCGGGCGGAAGGGCGGGGGACCCGCCGGCTGTGAGTTTAAGTGCGCGCCTCAAAGAGCTTAACTTATCTCAGGGGCGATTAAAAACAGGAACGCCACCACGCTTAGACGGCAGAACCATTGATTTTTCTAAATGCCTTGAGCAGCCAGGCGACGGAATGCCAGGCGGCATGTCGGCGCAATTGCCCGTGTTTAGTTTTATGGGGCGCAAAGAAATGCACCCTGAGCAAGTGCCATGTTGGATCACGCACACCAATCAAAAAACCCATGACATCATTCGCTCAGGCTTTGACAGAAGCCCTATGTTCACGGGCAAGATTGAAGGTGTGGGGCCTCGTTATTGCCCTAGCGTAGAAGACAAAATCAATCGCTTTGCAGACAAAGAAAGCCATCAAATCTTTTTAGAGCCTGAAGGCTTAACCACGCACGAGTTTTATCCCAATGGGATTTCCACCAGTCTACCGTTTGATATTCAATACGAATTGGTGAGAAGTATGGCGGGCTTGGAGAATGCACATATTCTCAGACCAGGCTACGCCATTGAATACGATTACTTTGACCCGCGCGCGCTCAAGCGAAGCTTTGAGACCAAGGCCATTGAAGGCCTTTTCTTTGCGGGTCAAATCAACGGAACGACGGGTTACGAAGAGGCGGCGGCGCAAGGCCTTTATGCGGGAATCAATGCGGCTTTGCGTTGTCGAGGCGATTCGCCTTGGACGCCGGCGCGCGACCAGGCCTATTTGGGCGTGATGGTCGATGACTTAACCACCAAGGGCGTTACCGAGCCTTATCGCATGTTCACCAGTCGCGCAGAGTTTCGCTTGCAACTCCGAGAGGACAACGCCGACGCGCGTCTAACCGAGATCGGCAGACAAATGGGCTTGGTCGACGATGTGCGCTGGGAACACTTCTCTAGAAAAAGAGACGCTGTTTCACGTGAAACAGAGCGTCTGCGAGCCACCTGGGTTAATCCGCGTAATTTGGCTGCGGCCGAATCGGAGCGGGTTTTAGGCAAAGCCATTGACCATGAGTACAACTTGGCTGACTTGTTGCGCCGACCCAATATTTCTTATTTTTCCTTGATGAGTTTGGACGATGGACGGTTTGCCAGCCCCAACCTGTCCGACTTGGATGACGTTTCACGTGAAGCAGTGATTGAGCAGGTTGAAATTGCGTCTAAATACTCGGGATATATCGAGCGACAAATAGACGAAGTAGGGCGGGCTGCTGGTTTTGAAAATATGGCGCTACCCGCAACGCTGGACTATTTGGAGATCAAAGCCTTGAGTTTTGAGGTGAGGCAAAAGCTGAGTCAGCAAAGACCTCAGACTTTGGGGCAAGCGTCTCGCATTTCTGGCGTAACGCCTGCGGCCATCTCTTTATTATTGATTCATTTGCGACGCGCCAAGTACAAAGGCTTTGCTTCTTCTTCGAGCGAAAACAGCGAGATCTCGGTTTGAATCACGCATTGCGAGGTCGGTTAGAGTCGAGTATGAGTGAGTTGGGTTTGCCGTTGGACGTATTATTGATAAACCCTTTGCTGTCTTATTTGGATTTATTGGCTAAGTGGAATGGTGTTTATAACCTCACAGCGATTCGCGATCCCAATGAAATGCTTACTCAGCATCTGATGGATTGTTTGGCAATCATTCAACCGTTTCAAACCAGATTGCCCAAGGCTACAAGTCTGGCGGATGTGGGTGCGGGCGCAGGTCTTCCGTCTGTGGTTTTGGCTATTGCGATACCACATCTCCAAGTAACAGCGATTGATGCCGTCTCTAAAAAAACAGCGTTTATTCAGCAAGTAGCAACGACATTGGGCTTAAAAAACCTGCAAATCAAGCATGGCCGCGTGGAAAAAATGAACCAGCGCTTCGACGTGGTTTGTTCTCGCGCCTTTGCTTCGCTTCTTGATTTTGTGACTCAGACCTCTCAATTGCTCGATGAGCAGGGGGTTTGGATGGCGATGAAGGGCAAGACGCCACTGCATGAAATCGAACAATTGCCCCAAAATATACAAATTGAAAGCATCGAACACTTGCATGTGCCCAATTTGGACGCGCAAAGATGTTTGGTCTGGCTCAAAAAAGTGTGAGCTGTGCAACTAAAGCGCAAAGAGGCCCTGGAGTCGGGTTAAACTCCCACCCCTTACATAGACAATCCAGAAAGCCCTGATGTTTGGTATTGCTGACTATGGCGCCTTCGTGGCGGCCATTATTTTATTTTTGGCTATTCCAGGGCCGGGAAACTTGGCCTTGCTCACGTCAACGGCCAAGGGCGGTGTGCGCGGCGGTTTGGCGTCTACTTTTGGCGTGATTGCTGGAGACCAAGTATTGATGTGGGCAGCTGTTGCAGGTGTTGCCGCTTTGTTGTTGGCCGCCCCCAAAGTTTTTTTGGCGATGCAGTGGTTGGGGGCTATTTATTTGGCATGGCTTGGTTATCGAATGATTGTTGGTCGCGCAAGGCAGGCGTCCGTTATTGATATTCCTGTGGGGCAGTATTTCAGGCAATCAATGCTGATCACATTGCTAAACCCCAAGGCGATTGTTTTTTACATGGCGTTTTTTCCGCTCTTCATTGATCCGCAAAACCATCAACGCTTACTCACCTTTGCTGTGATGGCCATCACTGTTGCATTACTCACTTTTTTATATGGGCTCACTCTCAGTTTGATTGCGCATCATTTGTCGAGGCGTATCAAAGCTCATCCCTCGGTTGGTCAATGGTTGAATCGGTTTGCAGGAACTTTTCTCATTGCATTTGGTTTGAAGTTGGTTTTGTCTAAATAAATAAAGAGAATAAAAAGGAAGTCTTATGGGAAAAGTTTTTTGCATTGCCAATCAAAAAGGTGGCGTTGGCAAAACCACAACAGCGATTAATTTGGCTGCAGGCTTGTCTGCACAAAGCCAGCGCGTGTTGATGATTGATTTAGATCCGCAGGGCAATGCAACCATGGGCTCAGGTGTTGATAAGCGCAATTTAACTTTGAGCGTTTACGATGTTTTATTAGAAAACGCAAGCATTCCAGACGCCGTAGTAAAAAGCGCGTGGACAGACGCCAACGAAAAAAAGCCGTGGCCTTTGTACGATGTGTTGGGCGCTAATAGAGATTTGGCAGGTGCAGAAGTTGAGATGGTGCAACTCGAACGCAGAGAGAAAAGACTCAAAGAGGCGTTGTCGCAAGTGTCATCTCAATACGATTTTATTTTGATAGATTGCCCGCCTTCATTGTCGATGCTCACGCTCAATGGCCTGTGTGCAGCGCACGGAGTAGTGGTGCCTATGCAGTGTGAATATTTTGCGCTCGAAGGCCTCACAGACTTGGTGAACACCATCAAACAAGTGCATGCCAATCTCAATCCTGATTTAAAAATCATTGGCTTGTTGCGCGTGATGTTTGATCCGCGCATCACCTTGCAGCAGCAGGTGAGCGATCAACTCAAAGGCCATTTTGGAGATAAAGTTTTTAACGCCATAATTCCACGCAATGTGCGTTTGGCAGAAGCGCCAAGTTACGGCATGCCAGGCGTGGTGTTTGATCCGCAAGCCAAAGGCAGTCAAGCATTTTTAGATTTTGCAAAAGAGATGGTTGTTCGCGTGAAGCAACTTTAATTAATCAACAAATCAAATACAGTAAAAACCCATGGTTACAAAAAACCCCAAAGGACTCGGACGTGGCTTAGAGGCGCTGTTAGGCCCAACAGCCTCAGAGGCTAGCGATACAGTAGATTCAAACTCGCCACACACATTGGCGCTCACTGAAATGGTGGCGGGCAAATATCAACCGCGCACGCGCATAGATGAAGGTGCGCTGTATGAGCTCGCTGAGAGCATCAAAGCGCAAGGCATCATGCAGCCAATTTTGGTGAGAAAACTTACGCAAGGACCTCATGCGGGCAAGTATGAAATCATTGCGGGTGAGCGTCGGTTTAGAGCGTCCAAATTAGCAGGGCTCGATCACGTGCCTGTGTTGGTGCGTGACGTGAAAGATGAGGCGGCCGCGGCAATGGCGCTCATTGAAAACATTCAACGCGAAGACCTCAACCCATTGGAAGAGGCTCAAGGTTTGCAACGGCTCATTGAAGAGTTTGGTTTAACACACGAACAAGCTGCGAAAGCAGTGGGGCGTTCTCGCAGTGCTGCATCAAATTTGTTGCGATTACTCAATTTGGCGCCTCAAGTGCAAACGCTTTTAATGGCGGGTGATTTGGATATGGGTCATGCGCGCGCGTTGTTGTCGCTTGAGCGAGTGGATCAACTTGGCGCGGCGCATCAAATCACAGTCAAAAAACTATCGGTGCGTGACGCAGAAAATTTGGTTAAAAAAATCAACACGCAAGCACAAGCCAAACCATCTAAAGCCAAAGCTCAAAAAAGTGGCGACGTGCGTCGTGTGGAAGAAGAGTTATCTGATTTGCTCACCGCACAAGTAGAAGTGCGCGTGCAAAAAAATGTAAAGCGTCAAGGGCGTGTCGAACAAGTGGGAGAAGTCGCGATATCGTTTGGTTCGATGGAAGAACTCAATCGATTGATCGATCGCTTGCGCGCATAAAAATCACATCACAAATATTTTTCCTGGGTTCATAATGTTGTGTGGATCGAGCGCGCGCTTAATCGTGCGCATCAAAGAAACAGCACCTGCGCCCGCTTCACTCACCAAAAAATCAATTTTGTGTAGGCCAATGCCGTGCTCGCCTGTGCATGTGCCTTCAAGCGATAAAGCGCGCATCACCAATTGATGATTGAGCGTTTCTGCAGTGGTTCTTTCTTGCTCGTTGTCGGGGTCGATGAGATAGCCAAAATGAAAGTTGCCGTCTCCCACATGGCCTACTAAAAAATAAGGAATGCCACTGGCTTCAACCTCTTTAATTGAGTCGAGCAAACAATCAGCCAAACGACTGATGGGCACGCAGGTATCGGTGCTGATGGCGCGACAGCCTGGGCGCGATTGAATAGCCGCAAAGTAGGCGTTGTGGCGTGCAGCCCATAGTCGCGTGCGCTCTTCGGGCGTGGTGGCCCATTCAAAGGCCATGCCGCCCATATCATGGGCAAGCTCTTGAGCGGTTTTGGCTTGTTCTTCGACGCCTGCTGGCGAGCCGTGAAACTCCATCAACAACATAGGTTCTTCGCGCAAACCAAATTTGGCATAAGTATTGACCATGCGAACCGAGTTGTGATCCAACAACTCAACGCGCGCAATCGGAACGCCCATTTGAATAATTTGAATCGTGGTTCTCACCGCGGCTTCAATGCTTGGAAAAGAACAAACAGCAGCGGATACAGCCTCTGGCAATGGGTACAAACGCAGCGTGATTTCTGTGATGACGCCTAATGTGCCTTCACTGCCAACCATTAGTCGTGTGAGGTCGTAACCCGCGCTGGATTTTTTGGCGCGCGTGCCCGTGCGTAAAACTTCTCCAGAAGCAGTGACAACCTCTAAAGCCAAAACGTTTTCGCGCATCGTGCCATAGCGAACCGCATTGGTGCCGCTTGCGCGAGTGGCACTCATACCACCAATGGTGGCATCCGCACCTGGGTCGATGGGGAAAAACAAACCTGTGCTTTTAATTTCTTCGTTCAATTGTTTGCGTGTGACGCCAGGTTGAACGGTGACGGTGAGGTCTTCGGCATGAATGGCGAGTACCTTGTTCATGCGTGACAAATCAATGCTGACCCCGCCTTGTACGGCGAGCAAATGGCCTTCTAAAGAAGAGCCAATGCCAAACGGAATGATGGGTACACGGTATTGCGCTGCAAGGGTAACCACGCACGAGACATCTTGAGTGGACTCAGCGAAAACAACGGCCACTGGCGGGGGTACGGTTGTGAATGCTGACTCATCTTTGCCGTGTTGCTCACACACCGCCAAAGCGGTTGAGCAGCGACCGCCAAAATGCGACTTGAGCGCTTGCATAAACGCCTCGGGTACGGTGCGCTGGGCGATGGTGGGTCTGAGGTGTTGGCTGGCGATGGGTGCATTCATAGGGCGGATCTCCTCACGACATTCTACGAAAGACCAGAAAAAAATGATATCAACAAAATCCCTTGTAAGAAAGCGAGAATATGCCTTCACAGGTACGCTTGCATGATAGTTGATCAACCGACAGTCAATAAGGATGGAAACATGGGAAACCGACTCACACAAATCGCCACACGCACAGGAGATGACGGCTCCACGGGCCTGGGGGACAACCAGCGCGTATCAAAAAATAATTTACGCGTGCACGCCATGGGCGATGTAGATGAACTCAATTCGCAAATTGGCGTGTTGTTGTGCGAACCCATGCCGCAAAACGTCAGAGACTTATTGGTAGAAGTACAACATCAACTGTTTAATTTGGGCGGTGAATTATCGATACCTGGTTTTGAGTTGATCAAGCCCGACGCGATCATTGTGTTGGATCAAGCATTAGAGAGCTTCAACCAAGAACTGCCTAAGCTCAAAGAATTTATTTTGCCTGCGGGCACACGTGCGGCGTCTCTTTCACATGTGTGTAGGACGGTTGCGCGCCGCGCAGAAAGAGCCGTGGTTGCTTTGGGAGACACAGACACGATCAACCCCGCACCGCGTCAATACCTCAATCGTTTGTCTGATTTGTTGTTTGTTTTAGCGCGTGTTTTGAATCGACAAAAAGGTGGCGATGATGTGTATTGGAAAAGCGAGCGTTTGAAATCGCAATAATTAATTGTTAGCGGGTGCGCTCAAAATAGCCATGGTGATGCGAGATACGCATGTCAGATCGCCCTCCTCATTGTGAAGATCAATGTGCCAAACGTGTGTGCTTCTGCCCCTGTGAATGGGTCGAGTTGTACCAATCACCCAACCCGATGTGACGCCTTTGATGTGATTGGCATTGATGTCTAAGCCCACAGCGCGGCAATTAATGGGACTTGAATAGTAAGCACCACAAGAACCCAAGGTTTCTGCCAGCACAACACTTACGCCGCCGTGCAACAAGCCATAGGGTTGACGAGTGCGCTCATCCACAGGGATTCGAGCGGTGATGAAATCGTCTCCCACTTCTAAAAATTCCATGCCCAATATTTCGGGCGCGGTGCGGTGGTGTGACTGTCTGAGGGACTCAACAGTGATGGGTTTTTGCCAGATACGCATGAGATTTTTTGATTAAACGACTCGATAAAAACTGATGAAAACACCGTCGGGTTGACGTACACCCGTGCCAATAAATTGACTCTCGGATAACCACGCCCAGTGATTAGAAGAAGCTTCCATTTTAGGCTGACAGCGAAAATAAATTTGTGAGGGATCAACCGCAATCCCTTTCATGATTTTTTGAGAGTTCTCTAAAGACGCAACACGAACGGCAGCGTTTTGCACAAATACGCGTGTGCCGTCATCGAGTTCGATCACATAGCGCGCATCTAAATGCGCTTGCGTGCCGCCACCC